>Ga0209671_1002861_pt1 | contig 16204 bp, 8 predicted proteins | sample WorMetHERISLAND2_2_FD_187401 | JGI IMG/M metagenome (GOLD analysis project Ga0209671, IMG submission 187401) | Marine gutless worms symbiont microbial communities from Max Planck institute for Marine Microbiology, Germany - Olavius geniculatus... | ecosystem: Host-associated > Annelida >...
AAAATGGGCGGATGGAGGGGCAGGTAGGGAGGGGAGCCCGAAAGTGGGGAAGGGGAACTAAGGTACTTGCGCCTGATTTCGATTCCAGATTTTGGGGGATAGAAGCCACTGTCTGGAATTATACCGGCAACGTCAGTGATGGAAACGCCTATAACTGACGCGGTACTCGGCAGCCTACCATCTGGTTTGCACTACGAAGTTCCCGGCTGATATCGGCGCGCGCGCCCTCTTGGATTTGCTGAGTGAAGGTCGCCCAGTAATTCGGCGCCGGTCATAGCGACTGCTTTCTGGCACCGGTGTTGTACTCCTGCTAGGCATATTTTTCAGAATATAGCTAATAAGCACGCTGCTCTGTAGAGTGATTTTCAGTAGATAATGTTAGGCGTCACAGGTTTCAATAGAAATCAGTGGCGTCATTTCAGCAAATCGTTGTTGGGGTCTACATAGTCTCAGTCTACATAGCGTATTGTTCTTGCAGCAGTGACACTGTTTCATAGGTACGATTTACAGGGAAAAAAACTAAAATCAGAAATCCTTGGGGGGTCCGTAGACCCTTCCAGCCCGGTTAATGACGCCCCTGATAGAAGTGCGGCCTATTATGCGGTCGCCGTAATGGGTCGCGTTATCCTAAGTCTTGTCTGTCCGTCTGTCTGTGCCGGGGTGATCGGTAAAAACATAAAAGACACTAAAAAACCAAAGTTGGGCGAGCGTTATACGGAACAGGAGTATTGCTATTTTTAGCTCAATGCATTCAAAAGTCAGACATTAGGCGGACGGCCGCATAATGTGTCGTCATTGGTCACGAGTCTGACCCAGCTTTGACGCAGCGATATATCAGTTACCGGACTTAGCGTTATTATTTTTACTGAACAGTTATTTTATATTTTTCGTTTGTATTTTACATTTTGTTCTTTTCGGTTACTTATTGCCAGCAAACCTGTCGTCGTAGTGTTGTGAGCATATAACTAACTTTATTACTCGTGTGTTGATGACATTTGCAACCGCGTCGTCGTCAGCAGAACTACACAGCAGTGCTTTATCGTGTTTACACGATGAAAGTTGATTCGACGAGCGCTCGTCAAGCCAACTAGGCTCGTCGAGCCAGTTTGATCGTGTAAACGAGGAATAAGATTTACCCTGTGGATGGTGGTATGTTGCAGGATTCGCACAGAGCAGAATGGAGGCGCCTGGTGTCCTCGGCCTCAGGTCGGCCGCGACGCTACCGAGTGGCTGGAGATTGACCTTGGCGAGCTCAAGGTCATTTCCCTCGTCGAAACTCAAGGTCGATTTGGCAACGGGCAGGTCTGTATAATGTGCACATGTTGTGTTTTGTTTGGTTGTTCCACTGGTTTCATTACGCTTGCAATTTGACAGCAAAACCGTAGAAAAACCAAAATTGGTACGAACGTTTTTAGGGGAGGTTTACACATAGCGTATTGTTCTTGTCAATGGTCAGGTTTACTCGATGTCAGAAAAACTAAAAAAATAGAGCGAGATCGCGGCTTGTTTGGTGACCTTTATCAACACCTGTAACGCTCGACAACTGGACGGACGGCCGCATATCATGACGACACTCTGCGCCGATTTTTCTTGTCTCTTTGTGTTCTATTTTTGCGCTGCAGGATCTCTCACTTGCTTTTTACGCGCGCTTTGCAGTTTCACCGTGCAGCCGTAGTACGGTCATTTCCATTACAGTACATGTATAGGCCTATTATTCACTATTTTATTGCGAATTAAACTGCTCAAGTATAGCTACAATATGGCGTTAAATCTAACGTCGCCGAACTGATTGAACTCGTGTTGTTTTTGGTGATTTTTCATTCATTACAGTAGCAAGCAGCTTACTGCCATTTGCAGCGTGAGCGTAGTGCATGTGTAAAAAATATAATTTTACTTCTCACGGTGCGAGAGACATTTTATGCTGTCGCCGCGACAGCTGCGAACAATGGCGATTTTTTAATGTGCGATCTCGCCTTTAATAATAACCAGTTGTCAGTCGGATTATTTTTTAACTGCGCGCCTCGAGACGTATATTTATGCGGCGCCTCGGTTGGAGCATAAAATACCAGCGCGACAAGGCACGAAGTAAATATTCTATGGGTCACCGGTCGGTCTTTTCATCTGCTTTCTCTACGTGCCTTTGCCGTTTCCCGGCGTCCTTTGCGCTGCGTAGTCGCACAAACACCGGAAGTCACGTTCTGGTGAGTATTTATACCAGTGACTGACGTCACAGCAGTGTTTATAGCTAAGCTAGCTGCTACACAACGGATGAGAAGAGACCATGCACAGACGCTGTGCAGACATTTGAGGGTACTATGAGTCAGACATGATATAGACAGACCCCTAGGTCATTGTGGACCCTACACCGTGTCTCTTAAAAACTGCAGAATTGCTATTGTCAGAACTTCGTCATACTCTCATAAGCTTACTTCGGCCACGTCGGTCGAATGAACTCCAGCAGATATTCACACTTGCTGTTCCATGGTCAGTACTGTTGGTCATCTTGGAGGCGTCCGCCCAATAAAAAAGCACTCGAGATGGTTGGACAATGTGTCCGAAGATCGTGAGTATTTACATCGCTCGGTACTAAAGGCCGATAGACTCGCTCAAGACAGGCCACTCAGCCAGAAGCCGAATTTGGAACGCGCGAAGTTGGAGCTGCCGGAGCGCACTGATTGTCAATATCCGCAAATTGGCTTACACTCAAATCTATCTTTTTTGTAAGTAAGTCCACTAATTAACATACAAAACGTATCTAGGTCTATCATTTTTGACGGCTGGTTTTATGCTAACTGCATTCACGTGTTAGTTGCATGTTTCAGATTTTTTTTTGTATTCGTCGGTTCTCCAGTTCTTCTATTCGCTATTCGTGCATTCGTTTTCGTGTCGTAAGTGTAAAGACTCGTCGTTACGTGGAGACCTGTGTGTCACGCAGTCACACGGCAGCGCTTGTCTCCGTATATCTCTGCAACTGTTCGTCGCGTGCATGCAAGTGCGTCGTCGCTCTGTCTTTAATTATTCAGTGTGTCACTGTGACACTATGTCACTGTGTCAGTGTCAGTGGTCAGTAGCTGCAGTCGCTGCAGTCGCTGCATCTTTTCATCTCATCCCCGCATCCCAACGCTTGCTGCTGCATCAGCGCGCCGAAGCACGTGCGTCCCGACGACGCAAAGTGGACACAGTCAGCTAGACATTACTAGACGCTGCTTTTGCTGTTTTCCGGACGGCGATGAAAGCATTTTTGATCCCCGTTGGTCACGCCCGTCCGTCCTGGCGTGCTTACGGTAACTTGAGCAGACAGGGAGAAAAAACCAAAATAATTTGACAAAAGGCGGAATCGAATCGCTCGCTAGTATTCGCTAGGTGTCAGCAGCAATTTGCAATAGCTTGTTGCGATTTTTCAGAGGAGAGATTTGACCCCAAATTTCCACTTTCCTTGATGTGTCAGGGACTCCATCTGTGTCTGGCTGTTAAAAACGCTTTTCTGTAAAAAGAAGAAAAAAAGTTTATTACAACCGTGGTTGTTTGTGATATTGCTGTACAGGGTCAGGAGTATGCGCCTCACTACATGTTCGACTACCAGCGCACGGACGACGGTCCATGGTTCCGCTTCACAGGCCGCAAGGGCGTCGACGTTAGTGTCTTGTTGCTGTTAGCGACTTAAATATTCTACATATAGCTCAGAGCGAGCACGCTAATGGATCAGTTCATCAAAAAATTCTGACGCTAAATGTCATTAAGTTCGTTCACTTAGTACAGGACCACTTTCCTAACTGTTAAAAACCTAAAATAACCTATACTCAACTCATTCAATATGGGTTTGTGAGGGACGGTCAATTAAACGCGTGGCGGAATGGCGCTATATATTAGCTAAATTGCTGCAGAAGCGTTCTGCATGTATACTGTAAATACTTGTATACACCTAATATAGTTTTAGGCCTGGCTGCAGCTGGAAAAGTGCAAAATGCACAGGCCCAAATTTTTAATCGGTTCATGGAATCATACTTGAGTAGTGTAACTCTCACGATTTCTTGCTCCTTTGCTTACGTCCACGACTTATATGCCATGTCACATTATGATCTTCGAAGATTTTCCCTAGCATCGCCACTGACAACGAACTACGTATCAGCTTCGTATTGAAAATCCGACAGTTTAAAAATCAATGTCGTTGTTTTTTGGTCGTTTTGCAGTGGCGCGACGTGTAAAATCTGTCCTTATCTAGCCTGCCATATCGCGCGGTTCAACGCCGCCACCGGCCGTATTTGCGGGTCGTGATCGAAGCGTGCTCTCTCTGTCGTCAAGACTAATCGATTTGCGATTTGTGGGCGCTCTCTGCAGTCATTGCGCAGTATCAAAACTGCACGGGCGGCGAAGGGACGAATCCCAGTCATAGCTCCCTCTCCCCGGATATATTTCCGTCACGCAGAATCTCCCCGACAAAATGCTAATTACACCACAGAAAATATTGCTTCAATTTGTAAGTACTTGGTAACAGTGAGATCTTCCATAGCAAGAGGGAAGGGTGATTGGTACTAGATGAGACTGACAGAGGTTGTTTGGGGGTACCGGTCCGCTATTCCAAAGATCCAGCAAGGTTAAGGCTAGGGTTATCTTCGGTATGGCGGACCCAAATCTGTCTGGGGTCTTATGTCCAGGGAGGGTTCTTTCCGCTTCCGGGAGGGACGGAGGTCCAGACGGACCGCGTGGCTTCAGCTGCTGACCCGGTGCTAATAGGTTAACAGGAACACGCTCTCGACGGGCGCATTATATTGATCTACCGCATTGCAATGCGGGCACTGTTATCGCAGTAGTCCGCCGCGTGCTGGTGCTCCTGCTAAATGCTGCTATCTCGGTGGTCTTCTGGTTTCTGTCGATGATGACGGCCAGGGACCACACACGAGAGCTCGCCCGCCCGCGTTGCTTTTTCACGGTCGACCGTTTTGCCGCCGTGTAATGGTGCGCTGAATATGAGAGAGCTATTGACCGTTATATATCAGAGGCCGCCGGCATCGAATGGAGTCTGGATTCCCTGATTCTGCACCTACGTCCATGCCGCTGCGCTAGCTTTGGCGTCTGCTGTCTGCTGATAGTCTGAGAAAGTGGCTGGAACATCGGAGAAAAACTGGCTCGTGTATAGCTGCAACTGCCAACATAGGCCTCAATCACAGTTCCATTTTCTGCACAAATATTCAGTTTGGTACCTCTGCAGCGTGTGCCGAACGTGGCCGCTCGGCTTGTCCTTAAACTGGATCACTGAGCACACACATCAAGCCTGTGCTACAGAGTCTTCAGTGGTTGCCTGTGAAAGCACGAATTGAGTTCAAGATCGCCATCACGATGCACGCCATTCTTGATCAACGCGGTCCGGCACATCTTAGCGATATCATTAAAATAACAGGAAAGAATCTGGACAACCTCTACAACCAACGCAGAACTTGTCATCAGGACAGGGACTCAGTTTGGCAGAATAGCAAAATAGTGACTAAATAAAAAATAAAGATAACATTACTATTGACAGAATATTCGTTTCATAACAACGTTTTTTTCGTTAATACTGTCGTGTTAAGTTGGTCGATTGATTCATTTGATTGTGGCATGATGTCATTTTGATGCGGGTAATTGTCAACAAGAGTCATCCCGATGTGGGGGTGCTGAATATTTTTATTTATTTATTTATTTATTATTATTATTTATTATATGCCGGACATCATGAAATTGCAGGACACGAAATATACTCACCTACATCTTTCGCGTGCGTCGTTCTTCCGACTTGGACAACGATGAAAGACACAACGATCGTCCGTCGCAATCGCGTCGAATCAGTTGAGTAACTGGCTACTGGGGCGCGATGCTAAATCTACATCTACTCAATCTATTCAGCCGCCAAAGAACATTTGGCGCTTTTGCACGAGCTATTTTCATGTCTTGCAATTTCATATTCTGCATTTTCAGTCATCGCATTAATGTAATCGTGTCGGTTTCAGCTGCTGAGCGGCAACACAAACACGTACTTCGCCGAGCTGCGTGAACTACGTCCAGTCGTCATCGCTAGAAGAGTTCGCTTCGTGCCGTACTCCAGTCATCCACGAACCGTCTGCATGAGAGTCGAACTGTACGGCTGCACCTGGACAGGTCTGTGTATTACAACACTACACCAGCCACCAGTATGAAAGGTTGAATGTTGACGGTGATGTATAGTTTTTTTGTGGAAACCCGTCGAAGAGTTACAGAGCGTCATCTGCCATATGGGATCACACAGTGTTACCGGCCACCCGACACAGGTGAACGCGCCGCGCCTTAACCCCAGCCACACAGGCCGGTACTCGATTTGCCTAGCCCGGAGGGATGGAAGGCTGAGTTAACCTTGGTGTTGGTTATATATCAAGATGGTTTACCTGTTCGCAGACTGTCACTCGTCTAAGTAGAACCACTTGATAGCGCAGCGATCTGGTCGGGAGTCGAACCCACGGCCTCGTAATCGTAATTCGTACACCCCACCGTTACGCCACTGAGCCACTATGTGTGTTAATGACGAATTCTGACCTTCTTAGTGAAGGATCCAGAATTTGTGAGGGAGGGTTCTTTTTGGAGGTTCATGGCGATCACGAAGCACGAGCCTATAACAGGGGTGCGGGGCGGAGTTCCTGGCGGGTTCCAGCTAGGGGAAAGCCCACGGTGGGGTGTTCACCCGTGAAGCTGAAAGCTCTTTAGCCTTTACGCGAAGATGCAGCAAACAAAGAGCATGGTTTGAAAACTGCTCCATTGCAAAGTCGCTGTAGTTTTGGCTGTCCAACAATATTCTGATATCCAGGATAGCTTGAATTTTCGAAAACAGCCATTTATGCAATTAGTTCCTGGGTATGACATTTCGTCGAGTCTGTGCTCAATGCTCATACTGAATAATCGACAGGTTTGTTTCGGCGGAAACATCGCGGCGATGCAACACACTAAGTTAGAATATCTGAGATTCTCAGAGAAAAAAAAGTGCGAAACGCGCCTATGGACTGTGTACTGTGCTCCGTGTATGTACAGACGCCGTGGTGTCGTATGACTCGCGACAGGGAGATCGTCGCGGCACCGAGATGGATTTCTACGACTTCACCTACGACGGCGCGGTCAGCAACGCCCGACTGTCCGGCGGACTGGGCCAGCTGACCGACTACGAGATCGGAGACAGCAACTTCCGGCTGGACTCGCAGAACCTCGGCCGCAAGGGTTACGAGTGGGTGGGTTGGCGTAATGATAGCAGCGTCGCCACCACTGAGTCCAACGCACGCAGCGTCAACATTGTCTTCCACTTCGATCAGGTTCTATAGTAATATACGGATTTTTATTTCACGCTGGTACTCGTATGTCGACCATACTGTCGAAAATGGAATAACGTGTTGATAATTCCCTGACGCAGTCATGAGTGACCGATCGAACCATACAACTGTGTCGGCCAACGTGAAATAAATCTGTTAAACAACTTTGTGGAGTGTATAAGTTCGTTTAACGCTCACATAATTATCTCATTTTAGACACTGTATAACTCACAGTCACACACATAGATATTTTTGGTCTTTCTGATTGTTATTGGCATATTTCTTTCATGTAGATATGTAAGTTTTATACCGTGGATGTCGGAACAGAATAAATCTAGAAATGCTTTGCTGATATAAAAATAAATATTTGATAGTCACTGTTTTACAACCACCGTAGTGGCTGTTTTCTTTTTTTTCAGAATGCAGAACTGAATCGCTGCTTTCTGTGTCGGCGGTCTCAGTCAAATTTGCCGTTTTTCTTTTTCTAAGTACTAGATAGTTTTGATTCTGCTAATGTAAGCTTACCGTTACTCACTCATTCACAACGAGCGTAAGTGCGAAGTTTTTAAACGACCCTCGTAGATGTGAGATAATAACTAATGCCACAGGCATTGTATTGTACTGGTAATTTGTCGTCTTGCAGGCTCGCAATTTCAGCGCGGTGTTGTTGCACGCCAACAACATGTTTTCACGCGAGGTGAGCATCTTCAAGTCGGCGACGATCCACTTCAGCGTCGGCGGCGTCTACTTCACGTCCAGTCCACTCGTCTACCAACATCACCCAGACAGGTTTTGACTGTCGCGAACTCAGGGTTTAGACACTTGGGCAGATACCCCGAGAATTGCTAAAAACCCGTCCAAAATTCCATCCCAAAATAAATCCAATTTTAGTGTCTTGTTTCACTGATAACAAAATATTCTATCATGGCTACGTTTTTGAAACATTTTAGCCTACAAGTTTGCAAGTATTGGTTTATTTTACGCTGCCGGGAGTAAACAGAAACTCAAATCCTAAAGTTGGGATTTTTTTACAAAAACCGGTCTAACCTAAAAACAAAAACGCGAAACCCCAAAAATGCAATAAAACCCCCGAAACCCACCAGATTGGGCTTTTTAAAACGGTGTTTCACAACCCTGCTTAACTAGTTATTTTTTACTTACAAAGCACTTTCCAATATGTTGCATTGTGATGGCAATAGAGCATTCAAGACTCCTGCATTGATAGACATTGAAGTCGACAGTCCATTCTCATTCATTCCATCTTTTAACAACGAGACCGTTTTTTAGGCTGTATTAGACACGATTCGTCATGGCAACTTGTGAGAACTTGTTTTGCATGTATAGTAATTAATGTGTGGAATTTTTTTTCACTTAAAACGGTTTGTTTCAACTCCTTGGCTAGTTTTATCAGACAGTCGCTTAACGTTGTTGATGACTATCTATGCTGGGCAACGGTTAGCGTTTATGCTTTGTTGTCCAACCGTGATGATATGTGTGCTGCGGTGTACTTTGTTCGTATAATAAATAAATGAATGAACGAATAATTGTAACAGGTCGAGTGAGTTGGCCCGACAGATCGTCATCCCAGTTGTCCCAGGTCGTGTTGGACGCGCCGTCCGCGTCTCACTCCAGTTTGATCTGCGCTGGATTCTGCTTAGCGAAGTACGATTTGCCTCCGGTGAGTGAGCGTATTTTCTGTTAACTGTTTTAAGCGGAAGCGCTGTAGCGGAAATAATTTCGCCTATACCTACACACTTTTTGTAGCTCGTTCTGTCTATCTGGCTGTCGTTTGTCCGTTCGTCGTCTCTCATGTTCGTGCACTTTGCTTAAATCGTTCGACAGATTTAGATTGGAACTGGGATCCAGTGACACACTGTTACTTGGGGTTGGGATGAGATAAGAGAAGATTTGAGATCGATCTCCTTTCTGCGAAAACGTGCAATTGCAAATTACTTCTGTCACATGGCGAATAGAAACGAGGGGCGATTTCACCTTTTTCTATGTTACGTGTACTTCTGGACTTTTATTAAATTCTAAAAAAGCATTAACATTAAGTGATGTCGTTGTTACTAACGGGACGTAAATATGTGGGTATAAGCTGGTGCAGCGGTAGCCTACATCTTACATATTTTTGATACAGTTTGATTTTAACTGTTGTTTACTTCCATCTAGTTTTGCTAGTCAAAAACTGGTCTAACCTAAAAAACAGAAAAAAACTTGCAACTCGAAAACCCCAATAATGCGTTTGATTACACATGAGTGGGGAGGTCAAACGCTATCACATTCATAGCGATTGATTTGTGCCAGTAGCGTAGCCAAGGGGAGGGGGCGCAGGGGGCCCAGCCCCCCCCCTAATTCTCCAGACAAAACATAAGCATATGTATAAACTGCGCAAAATTTGCTAATTTGTTCAGTTTATTTTCGGGAAAATAATTAAAATTATTGCCACCAGATTTCATCTTTTAAAGCTGAAATGCACCAAATTTGATTTCGGCTGGGGTTCCGCCCCATACCCCGCTGGGGGAGCTCACATTGCTCCCCCAGATCCCCTAGCTGGATTTTAGGGGGTCTTACTTTTAAGGGAAGGGAGGGAAAAAGAAGAGGGAAGGACTGGAAGGGAAGGGATAAAAGGGGGAGGGAAGAGAGAGAAGGGACAAAAGGGGAAAAGGGAGAAGAGGGAAAGAGAGACAAGGCCCCCCAATTGAAATTTCTGGCTACGTTACTGTGTGCCAATGTTCAGAGCGTGTTAACGGCTCACTGGTCGTGGAAGAAAAGCCGACAGACGACTTGATGTCTTCCGACGTGTTGCCTCTGGATGAACGACAATCGCGAGACAACGAGCTTGATGCCGGTCCTGATGCTGCTGCTGCTGATGATGATGATGTCAACAATTCATCTGTCGACCATAATCGTAAGTCTGTACAGCAGAGTGAAACCGGGTCTGCGGATCACAGTCCACGGGACACCGGCTCAGCGATTTTGGCCGGGTCGGTTCAGGTCATAGGACAGTGTTTCAGACCCGATGTTTGACCTATTAAATGCTAGTGGAAGATGTTTCTAAAATGTAAAAGACACGATTTTGTTTCAAAAGTGAAGAACATTCGTAAATGTGAGATAGAAAGCGTGACCCCCTTTACCTGAGTTGGCCTGTTGACTAAATCCATTGTTTAAGAATACAGTTTTGTTTGTATTCACCAATTTTTACCATAACGTTACCACAAATTGGTATATCTGAATACAAGATCTGTATTTATTTTTAGTGATGCTTTACTTTGTGTATACACATGAATATTTTAAATTACCGCCATTCTTTTTCTGGCAGTAAAACTGTAAAATGTTTATTGAGATTGTTGATTTTACTGAATTTCTTAGATGTTCTTTTTAAACCTAAGTGTTTTAGGTGTTTGTGTGCCTGTGTAAATTGTGCTCATGTTTTCTTAAAGGCTGCCATAAGTGTTTTAACGAGCCTAGCAGGTCTTGCTCATGTGATTTTTCTTTCTGCAAATTTCTGTTGATTAATGAGTTATGGAGCAAAGTGAATGATGATGATGATGAAATAAAGACCGTTGCAAAATTATTTTTTTAAATCGTTTAAAACTGTTTTTTGTGAAAACTAATAAAACGTCTGTATAAACGTTGACTGTAAAAATGTGCAGGCGAGTCGAACGTGGTTGACGTGATTGGAGCAGACGTCGAGGACGAGGATGTTGACAGTCTGCTGGGAGTCAACCCACCATCACCACGGCGTCGACTGAACGACACTTACGTTGGGATCATAGTCGGCATCTTGGCAGTGGTCATTCTGCTGATCGTTGTGGTCAGCGTGGTGGTCGGTGTCCGGCTGAGACGTAAGAAGTACAGCGGTGGCGGCAGTGGCGCGAGTCCGTCGAAGTTTGTCTTCGCCAGCACCGCGCTGCGTCACTCCAGCGGCCTGCAGGACTACGCACAGACGATGCCGCTTGCTGCTGTCAGGTACGCGCTATGATGAATTTCAAGATACTTTGAGTCCAGTTATGAGTTTTGTATTTTAACTGAAACCGTGACTCTAAACGTAATCCTAAACCTTACCCTGACTACTACTCGGAACTCGAAAAGTACGACTCGATCATTTTGATGACTCTTTCATTATACATTCATACAGTAGGTAACTCACTACGTTAGTTGGTGGCGTGGTGTAGTGGTAACGCGTCTGATCCGATCAGCGAAGTTACTGTACGCCGGGCCCGGTTAGTACTGCGATGAGTGACTGCCTGTGGGCATTTAAACCATCTCGGTATGTAACCAGCCGCCTAGGTCAACTCAGCCTTCCATCCCTCCGGGGTAGGTAAATCGAGTACCGGCCTATCTGGCTGGGGTTAAGGCGTGGCACGTTTACCTCTGTCGGGTTCCAGGTAACACTGTGATCCCATATGACATGTGACGCTCCGTAGCTCTGTGAGGGGTTCGCTCCTTAAGAGCTATATTCTGACCTTTACCTTTACCTTTACGTAAGTACGGTATATGTGCTTATAGCCGGTGGTTAAAATTCTGTTATTTGCATTGCAGTAATATTATTTAATTTGCGTTTTTTGTCCGCGGTAAAAAATTTTGAGGCAATTGAAGCACAAGTTTTTCTTAAAATATATGCCCAGTACTCACAATGACGAGGCCTTTTCCCCAAACCTCTTTGCTCTCACAACCAGCTGCGGATCAAGAAGCTGGAAAGGACGACAGCGCAAGCTTGTAATGGGGATCTGCGGGGTGGGGTTATCTCCCAGCGGTATCTAGAGACAGAGGCTTAGCTAGGCACGCTAATCGATTGGAAATGGGGTCTCGGAAGTATAGCGCTACTGTCAGTTAAGTTACCTCCAATCCTTTTGTGTACAAATTGAACACTGCATCTTATTGTGTACAATAGGCCAAAATCTGTTGTGTCATATCTGCGTGCTACGAAACAAACGCAGTAAATAATAATTTATCACTGTTTGTTCGTTGTATTTTTATTATCATATTAAACTATTAATATTAAACTATTAATGTGACAACGGAAATATTAGTAAACTAATATTGCGTTTGTTCAGATTCGCCAACGGCTACATGACGAACGGATGCGGTACGGAAGAGATGAATGATAAGAACAATATGACGTCATCAGCGCTGTACGATTGCAACATCAGCAGCACGCAACAAATGTCAGCGTTAAAAGCAGCACGGGCGATGTTTGCTAACACGCCGCCACCCGCTTCTACCAATACAGGTTAGTAGTATACAAATAGTGACTGGCGTCGAGGTCATCATTGAAAATGTTCTTCCTGAAGTTCGTAAAATGTTGCCTCGAGATCGAAGATCGAGGGCAACATTTGTGAGGTAAAAAAATTTTCAATGATGATTGAAACGCCCGTCACTATTTGTTTTGTTATACCTCAAAACGAAACAGTTTTACAAGTCAACAAGTAAACTATTACGAAAAGCTGTGACGACTTCAATGTTGCCCGGTCAACAGTGCGCGGGCAACAGTGCGCATTTGTTAACGTCACGTGGTTCGATTTCGACCAATCGCGTGCGGGTATTTTACGTTGAAGACTTGAAGTACCGTTTAACAATACAAAATAACTTTTGTTGTTAACAAATGCAACCCAGTAAAAAGAAAAGCACTAAGTATTTGTCATAACTGCTACAAATATCAGTGATGGAAACCAAGACGAAAATGTTAAGACCAAGATTGCTTCAGCAACAGAGAGACTGCAGATGCAGATGTTTAATTATTCACAGTAAGTAAGTAAGTAAACAAGATGCACTGACTGCTAATAAGCATATTCTCAATCTGATAATGTAGCCTATTTCTCTTACTTTATTTGTTTACCTCTTTTGCGCTGCAACGGCCACTCGGTGTTGGCAGCAAAACCAAAATGTTAAGACCAAGACCAATATCGGTAAATGCGCCAAATTTATTTTCAGTCTGGGCTCTGTCCCGAACTCCGCTGCGGGCGCTTATACAACGGACCTCTTGGTCGTTTGGGGAGATGATATTTCCTCCCCGGTTTCACCCCATTCGACACCTGCGGCGTCACATTTCGCCCTGATTTTCGGCTCCCAAATATTGATGACAGATCGACGCCATTGTGGTATCTGGTTATTACGGTGTTTCGTCTTTATGAATGAAGGTCGAAGACTGCAGTAGGGGGCCTATATGAACTATGTTTTTCTGTTGTCACTGTTTCCTGCCACCTTCTTTGACACTCACGTTTTCTTTTAGATTTTGACTTCGGCCTTAGCCATTTTCGTCGTCGTTTTTTATAGTGTATTTGTATTTCATCATTAGCAGTTTCCTTGAAGAAGTATATTTATACCCTGGTTCGTTATGTTATTTATCGTGTTGTTCAGTTCGTAAAGCTATGCTACAGTGTGATCGATGTACTGTTTCACAGCTGTTCAGCCTGTATAAAAGCTTTAGTTTAGACTTAAAATGGTAGAACAGTTTTGTATGATATTTTCAGCGATAATTAGGTAGAAAATGTGCTACAACACAGGAACAACGCGTTTCAGTAATAGTAGCAAATTGTGTAATCTCCGAAAATATCCTGAAATAGTATCAACTATACCGAAGATGATGATATTTGTTTATGGGGGTGTTTTTATTGCTGCCCACTGTTGAAGCAGGGATTTGATTATTTTGGTGTACATTTTGACGACTGCATGCAGATGATATGACGGGGTCTGGTGTGTTGGAATTCAACGTCTACGCCACACTTCAGACGAGTGCCAGCGATCTGCAGCAGGATCCGTCAGCGGCGTTCGAGCCTGCTGTTTCTGCTGGAGGCTTCCATGCGGACAGCGTCAAGCGTCCTTCAGTGTTGGATGGTCCTCCATCTCCAGCGAGAATGACGCCACCACCGCCACCCGCCTACCCCAAGCCGTCGACCGTGCCCGCAGACCGCCAGTCCGTCGCTGACGTGCCGCTGCTGGGTGATGTTGAGTCTATAGGTTCCGACGTCGTGGATCCATCGTGGGAGAATTTCGCCGATCTCGAGTTTCCACGCGACGCACTCGATCCGATCGACACTCTGGGAAACAGCAGCTTCGGAGAGGTGATAGTCACTTGTAACCGTGTCAGAACAGCACACAGTGCAGTGTTTTCTTTTTAGGCGGAATCACTCTAGCGCAGGCAATTCCGCCTACAGCCACAGTTTTTCGTCTGTCTGTCAGTCTATCGTCTGTCACATCCGTGCACTCTGCTTAGACCGTTTGCCGGATGCCACTTGGCACGCACTGCCACGCAGGTACACTTATGCGATTCAAAGACATTAACAATGGTTAACCCAGGTTTTGTTCAGATGCTACATTTTAACTCGTTGTTATAGAACATGGGTTTACTCGTAGAAGCATGCAGCTAGCTATCTGTGCATTACGTTGCTTTTGTGTCGCAACAAATCCAAACTGTGCGTTTGTCAGGTAATTCTGTGCAACGCTAATCTGCCTGATTACCTGCAGCTGAGCTTCTCTAGCGGCTCAAAGCAGCGGTCTCAATCTCGAGTTGTGGCGGTGAAAACGCTGGATTTGCGCGCCTCGAAACAAACCCAGTAAGTATCCAGAACTTGGTAAGAATTAGGCCTACATAATTTTTCTGACAGTCTTTCTTATACATATATTAATGTACGAGTATAATGCTAGTTTTACTGGGTGGCTATAAGATTGTAAATAGAACAGCAGTTGACGTGTGACTGGATTTCGACTCAAAAAGCCTTCATCGACTCATTTTGTCTAGGGCTTTCATCTTATTGTTCTAACAATCTAACTGGTATGAGTTGTAAGCTTAATTTGTTCTGGTACTGTCAAGGAAAATAAAACCGACTGGTTGCCACATTTTAGCTCCATATGCACGTTTTGATCATTTTCTACTATCAAACTTGGTGCAATCTGTTGTTTAGTGTAAATTGTAAATATTACTTCATTATGACTTACTCCAGTTTGTCGTAATTACAAATTACACTAAATTTTGCAAGACTGACTATGTATCCTGTAACTGCTGTAGTAATTGTCTATGAAAATCTGAGCTGTTCAGTAACTTATCGCTCGATTGAATAGTGCCGCAAAGGCATGGAAAACCACTTTCAGTGTTATCTGTGCATGTCACTGGGGATTCGTCTGGCCGCATGAAGTTGTTAATGATCGTTCTGTTGTGCTGCGTTGTGACAGACTTGCGTTCTACCGGGAGGTGGAGGTGATGGTGGGTCTGCGTGATCCAAACATTGTCCAAGTGCTCGGCGTATGTGTGCGTGAGGACCCCGTGGCTGTGGTAGTCGAGTACACCGACCTCGGTGACTTACAGCAGTTCCTGCAGACTTCCGCCCCAGACCAACTTACGGCCGTCATAGGCTCTTCCTTCCGCACACTCAGGTCTGTCTGCTACTACCGTTGGCTTCTATCCCTATACCTGGTAGGCGCAGCTTGCACCCATTAAACAAGAAGCCCAGCTATCGCTAGGACAGCCGACCGTACTATAGTTGTCAGTGACATTCAAGGTAAATTTGTATTGCTCATAGCAGTGTTTGATGCACGTTTGATGCGTCTCATTAAACCAGTCATTCATTCATTCATTTAAGGTTGATGATTTTCATTTCATTTGAAAGCCAATATTAATGATCAATAGCAACATAGGCCGTATCTTGCACCGTTTAGCCACAGTACATCCGTGACGGAGAAACGGACGACAACCATGACAACAGCTCGACCGTTACTAAGTATGGTCGGCTAAAATAGCGGGGAAGTTTTGTTAAAGGTGTAGATCAAAATTCCCTCTACTTTTCACTGAGCAATTAATACCTTTAGCAAGGAGCCCGAAAGGGGTAGGTAGGGGTACATTTTGACGACTGCATGCAGATGATATGACAGGTTGGCTTGAGCCCAAAATTGGGGGGACT
>Ga0209671_1002862_pt1 | contig 16201 bp, 11 predicted proteins | sample WorMetHERISLAND2_2_FD_187401 | JGI IMG/M metagenome (GOLD analysis project Ga0209671, IMG submission 187401) | Marine gutless worms symbiont microbial communities from Max Planck institute for Marine Microbiology, Germany - Olavius geniculatus... | ecosystem: Host-associated > Annelida >...
CCTAAAAGGACTGATGACGATTATGAATGCAAAAGCTGGGCAACTGCCTATGTCGAATTTCATCTAAACTCAACGTATGTGTTAATGATTGTTGATATTTCAGTGTATGCTGAATGAAAATCAACTTAAATTCATGTGCTACTGCCAATTTAGCATGAGTTTAGGAGTGGGGTAGATTTGTGTAAATCAGGCAAAAATGTTTAAATGCTGAGACATGCAAGTTGTACACTTCTTTTGTACACAATTTTGAAACTTTTGGCATATTACGCGCCTTTCCATCAATAAACATTGCTAAGTTATAAAAGCTCAAATATCCATGTTAATACCATGTGTTACAGTCAAATTTGGCAGAATTTTCAGGGTGATGAATATTTATGCAAATTAGGCAAAGAATATTTAAATGCTTCAATATGCAAATTTGTCATTTATTCTGTACAGCATTCTGAAACTTTTGACGTATTACACGTCTTTCTACCCCTAACCATCGTTGAGTTATCTATGCTCAAACAGGTCCGGTTTTTTGGCCCACTCTGTATAAGATCAGTGTAATATTGAGGACCGACCGATCGACTGACGACCGACCTCTGTTCCTGGAAGAGCCTTCCTGGAAGAACTTCAAACGGCCATATCTCCATAACGGTGCTAGATAGATGCATGGTCACTATAGACCACCAATAGGAAGTTGACCCCCGAAAGTCGAATGGTCACGTAACCGATGATAGCAGTCTTTTTTCATAATCATAACCATAGCGAAAGATTAAAGATCCTTCACCATGTCATAACTCAGTGACTATGTCTCACACAGTGTAGAATAGTTTTCTTTTCGCCTTGTGATGACGTCTTTTGCACGATTGATGATGTTGGCAAGGTGATGCTGTCGGCACCGCTATTTGCGGTGTGAAAAGAAAGGAACTAAAAGGCAGTTAAAAGAATACAGGAGAAAATAATGCACGTAAAGAGTACATTAGATTGGTCACAATCTAAAATATTTCTTATGTATGATTAAAAGCTGGTCAGTAGTCACATTTAATTAGTCAACTATACAAGAATTAAAAATTACAAATGCGAAAAAACTAAGAGAAATAACAGAGCTGAGATGCTAAAATGTTGTATAACCAATTAGAAATTGTTAACCAACTGCTAAATACTGATGGCAAATTCAACTCTTCAAAAATCACCCAAACAAAGCATGGTAACTTACCAACTGTATCCGATAATGGTAGCAAATGCGAATGCTACCATGGAAATCAATGCAAATGCCACACTTGCAGGCGTGGGCCACATGCACTTCAGGTGGCGGTACCAGAAAGACATCGAGTTCTTACTTTCAGTCGATCGATTTTTAACACAACATTCGTTGATGTGCAAATAAAATGCCAAAGCATACGTCAAAGGATAAACTTTCATATGGACTGACAATCCATAAGTGATAGCACCAAGCACTATGCCAGTCTGTCTACTGCAAGCAAGAAGGAGTAGAGTTGACAGTACAAGAACTGCCATGATTGATTCAGCATTACCGCGAGTTGACACAGTCACTGACAGTGGGTTGAACAACCAGACACTGGCAAAAATGACAGCCTGCTTGGAGTTGCCATTGCTCTTTATCATACAGTACCGATAAATGATATAGCCAGCAATGACGTCACATGCTGCAAACAGTAACTTGCCAAAACTTTCTGAAATATAGACATTGCCTTGTAACAACCATGCTAGAAGTGGTGTATAACGATATGTAGCTCTTTGATAAGGCGACTGTCCCTAAACAATTTCACACATACAATAGACACTAAATTAATATACACAGTGAACGTAACTCACTTCATACAATGTACTGTAGAATATAGTCAGGTACCAGTACTCCTCACATAAGCTGCATGTATTGATTACTAATGCCAAACAAAATGCATCCTTACTTGAGTTTGTAGCTCATTAAATGCAAAATTGAAATGCAAATAACATTTATTTAACTGAAACTAAAGTTTGGTATAAAACTTAATCTTTCTGGCATAGACAGACAGTAGTCCAGCCTAGTAAAATATTTCACTGTCCATGATGAGTATATGTCTGTTGATCAACAAAGCTTGTGAAATGTCCACACATCGCAGTCCACTGCACGGCCCACAGTCCCAGGTGTACTGCCAGCACATTCATATAACCCAGGTGCGTTGCACCAACGTGGTTCATGATCTCAGCTCAGCTGAACCTAGATCAAAAGTTGAACTGAGTTCACATTGAATTACGTTGCACCAAGCTGAACTCGGATCAGCTGATCCCATTCAGTTGAACGGCTGTGGTTATACTGCGGACGACGGTGATTGGTCAAGCCACGCTCAGCTTGTAGGCCAACTACAGTGACATCATCATCACACGCAATGCTTACGAAACAGTCCAGTACCGATTGGCTGTAATTTGTTCAGATTTTATATTTTCCTGAAGTTATTGCACAATTTTTGCATCAACAGTTGGATAATAAAGTTCCGAAAAGATGCATTTTGTGTTCCAATAGTTATTCTTTTATTATTCCTACGAGTTGGTCCGTTGTCAAGATATATGTTTACATCTACGGCGCATCAGCACTCTAGAATGCTGTTTATTTATCCATTAGTTAATTCACCCAGCAAAAAGACCACAGAAAACAGATAATAGCACAAATGTAACATGTCTAGATCACAATTATAATTGAATTAGACGCTTTATAAATCGATACGAATGAGTTTTTGTTGCCATGGCTACTGGCTAGGGTTTGATCGCATGTTTATTGTAGCAATGAAACATTGCCACCTAAAAATGTGACTTATTAATATATTTGTAAATTTATTGAGTAAAAAGATAACATAAAACAAATACAATAGAAATCTAACATATCCAGATCACCAGTATAATTGCATTAGACGTCTTACAATTCCATGCGAAGAAGTTTATTGGATAAGATAGGATTCGAATCAAACAATTTTTTGCTGCAATAGTATCACTTGAACCAAGATCAAAATTTGATCAGTTGTCAGATGGCAGTTCAGACAGCAGTTCAAAATTGAACCGAGATCAATGCTTGTACCACTTTGGTGCAACGCAAATTACAGCTGAAGTGAGTTCAAAGTCAAATTTGACCCAAGTTCAAAGTCATTGGTGCAACGCGCCCTTAGTGATAGACCATAATGCTGCATTAGTTACAGTGTTAACTCTGTGTGATAGATTTTACCAATACTTAAATATAACAACAATGCAACATACATCAAACATACAATATTATACACATTGCTCAACTATGACTAAGCAATACTGCTGTTGCTGAAAATTCCAAATATTTGGAAAGACAAGAAATTTGAGCAAAGCAGATAGCATTTCCAGTTCAGTAGTTATAGTTTTGAAAATCGCATATCACTTGGACTCGGCCCATCGGGACCATAATACACATTGGCCATAGGCGCGTGTGGCGTTGGCGACGGTGGCGCCTCCTTGTGAATGATATAGACTCTCGCAGGCAAAAGTGGCCAAAAATTCCATTAAAAAACCCCTATTTTTGCGTTCAAGGTCATCCAAGGTCATTGAATTCGGCGCCAAATGAAAGCCAGTATACGATTTCCTATTGGTGATTAATAGTCACCTAGGCCTTATCTCACACCGTTAATGAGATACAGTGAGTTATTGGCCAAAAGTCGCAAATTTTGACCACCCCCCTCTCATTTAGTGACCCCGTTCGGGGTGACCCCCTTCGAATTTATGAAAAAGCTTTACGGTTCCTGAAACTAGAGTCTTCCAGGCAGCCGACGGTGAAGATTTGGAGATCCTAGCTTGGACCGTTTTTGCCTGATCCACCCGTGTGACAGACAGACGGACGGATGGACAGACAGACAGACATATGGACAGACGCATAAAAAGTAGAAAATTTAGAGATTATTATTGCACATAATAAAAACCAACCTGTGACACAAATCTGGCAGCATCGGTGAATACAACGTAATCAATATCCATATATTTCACTGCCAGAACCGCATCTTGCCAAAGACCATACGTGAATAACAAAAGTCGGACTACACAAGCGGCAAGCAAACATGATCTCAGATTAACCTCCGGCATTCTGAATGATCACATCATAGTACCTGAAACAAGTATATGTGTACAAATGTTAAGATAATATAATTACAAGCCATGCTGTCTGCCACATCATGTACATCACGTAATAAAAATATTTTATGTATACAAATTTTAGTTGTAAACACGCATATGTGCATAAGCAATGAAACATGCACACCACACGTGGCATTTGCTTAACAATTACTAAAAAACTGAATGCAGCATTCAAAGCAAAAGCACAGAATAAGTTCAGTGTTAGCAATGACAGGGATTCTTCATAAAAAAGATAAATTACTATACATAAGTACTAAACCTATGCTATACCATTGCAGGGTGGGTACTGGGTAATGGCAGTCGGTAAGGGGGCCGGTTATGATCACTGATCGGTGAAAATAACTACGAAGGTTAGAATGGCCGGTAAATCACCGCAATTTGTTAAGCTATTTTGCAATGCCAAAATTACCGATCCGTGAAAATAAACGACCAGCGATCAGCCATACTTTTATTGCTGCATACATATAGCATCGTTGCCGTTAATGGTTGACTAAAGTAGGCCTAAGTAATAGAAAACTTAGCAAAAATCAAAGTCTTGTTTAATCATAATTATACATGTACAGACTATCTTCACCATTACACGGACACCTGATATTGGCATTTTCTTAGGTTCAAAAAAAGCTATCTAATATCCATAATCTTACTATTTATAAAACCGTCAATTTTAGGCTTCTAGGTCTTAATTTTTGTCCGCCTACATGATTACATGTCCACCTATGTGATTGGTTGGTGGTGTGGCATAGCGGTAACACGTAAGTCAAATCAATGAAGTTATTCTATGGTGAGCCCGGCTAGAGCTTGGATGGGTGACTGTCCACGGTACGAAGCCCAGCCAACTAGGTCGACTCAGCCTTCTACCCTCCACGGGATGGTAACATGAGTACTGATGATGATAACTATAGTGTTTTTATTAATTATGTCACAACATTATGAACTGCACGCAGCAACTGTCTCGTAAATAATTATCATGGTGTCGCCACGTTGGTGATCGTAGTTCACATGGCTAGTATGACCGATCGGTGATAATAACCAATGTCGATGACACACAGTCAGATATCGGCGTTGAAATCGAATCCGAAAGTCGGCGTCAAAATCGGTGCCGACTTCTGTGCTGTCTGTCATGCAAATTCGAATCCGGAATTGGCACGAAAACTCGGCACCGAAAACGGGCGCCGATTAAAACACTGCTCTATTCTAATTGGCGAGAAACTAGATGCGTGATTGGTCAATGGTCATTGTTGACATTTTCATCTGCTTTCAGGCCTACTTGTGTCACAGAAATTGGTCACACAAAAAACAATTATTAGTATTATTGCAGAATAATCGAATATAACAAAGACTTTAACATTTGAACTTTACATTTTAAACCAAAGAATATTGCTAATCTCAATTATTGCAAGCAGTTTTAAATATGACAACTGTTGACGAAAATGTGGTGTTATGTTCTAGTGTACAAACATGTGGCCTACTATTGATTTTTATCTTGCTATCAATCTAATAGCCTTTGCGTTACAACAATTTAGCAGTAGAATTAGCTGCCGGTCGTGTAAGATTAAGCTGATACTAAAACAATGCAAACAAACAATGATGTTGCCATCTATAATAGAGAATAAATATGCAAAATGACTGTGCAATGCATTGTCATGGTAAGTTAATTTTTACAATTAGGCCTAGGCCTATTTTATTGTGTCTTGTTTTTACCAGTGCTGGTGCTACCAGAAAAATAATCAATAGAAACGAATTTAATTCTGTCCGACCAACCAGTCCGACTATAATTTCTTTTGATTGAGTTTAGTTGGAATGGTACTGTAGACGTGGTACGCCATCAAGGGAATAAATTCATTGCAGGTGGTGAGATAACGCTATAGCTTACTCCAGGGATAAATAATTTAAGGTCAGTGCTAGGGGTAGATCGGCGATCTCGCACTAGTGAGCAGAAAATTACTAGTGGTAGATCGCCACTTTATCTAATTACATTTATCACATTATTAATGTAAGAATGCAGCCATATTTCTTCAGTGCATTACCAGGACTGTGGTTGGGACTGAAATATCTGTCACTTTGTTATCAATGGTGAAACGGTACAAGTGCTTACCTGCAAATTTCCGATTTCACTCACGTTAATCAATTGCCAGAGATGTCTAAAGTCCGAAAATAAAGAAATATTCACGAACGTTTCACGTTTTTCTAACTATTTTGCAACAAATCGTAGATGTCCACGCAATGCGACGATCTACCTCTAGCAATTTTTCAGTGCTAACAGCAAGATCGCCGATCTACCACTAGAATTACTGATACGTTTCTTTTCATTACAATTTTTATCTTGTTTTATCCGGTACTATAAGTGCAGATTATATGGGAAATTAGTAATTTTTACATTGCACTCTGCCATGTTTGTTTTCAGCGCCGATTTTCATCCCGAGTGGATTCGGAATGAAAAATCGACTTCAAAAATCGGTACCGATTTCGGCGCCGATTTTCGGAGTCGACTTCGGCGCCGAACTCTGGTGTGTGTGTCATTGGCACAAGAAGGTTAAACCACCGATCGGTGATTTTAACGTTGTGGGTTATTATCACCGATCGGTGATCCTAATCACTTCGGTCGGTAACTAAGGCAACATGACAACATGTGATACAAGGCCATACGGATCAGAACTAACTACAAAATTACTACACTCTCTAACGTAACAACAGTGCACTGTTATGCGCGCTGTAAATGAACTTATCAAACCAATACGACGAAAATTACGAAATACATGTATCCGAACGTAAAAATAAATAAACGAAACCGGAAACGTTTCGAATTTCAATTTCACCTTGCGATTTGCTTTTAGATCGCTGAGATTTTCCTGTTTCCTGCACGGCGCGGAATAAAATTATAAAATGTTTCTGTGGTACATTACAACATTTATTTTGGTAATTGTTGTTCGCATACCGTATTTGTAGTTATTTGCCATTACTGTTACCAATAAAGATGATTTCTGCCACCTGTCTATCTGGCGAAATATCGTTTCTGTGTGTTGTGCATTCCCATGCAGCATCAGTACTTTGCGGAATGCGGAATTTCGAAAAAAAGTGTATTTTGCGGAATTAAAATTGCGGAAGATGTTTTTGTTGTTGAGTTAACGTCCGTCAAGTTGGTTGGAAATTGGATATTGGACATTCAGACATTCGGATGGAAAGCCAACGGTACAATAATACAGATATCGGACGCGCTTATTTTGCGTTTTATTCGCCGTTTTTGCTATTATTCGATGGAAAAGTGTCCGAATAGTAGCAAAAGAACGCCGAATAAAACACAAAATAAGCTTCTGGTGTCCGTACAGTCGAATGTCCGAATGTCTGAATATCAAACTGATGTTTGATATTCAGACATTCGGCCGATCAGACATCCGACGCTTATTTTGCGTTTTATTCGATCGCTTTTAGTCTTTTGCTGGTTAATATATAACTATGACTGGAAAAGTGTCCGAATAAAACGACGAATAAAACGCAAAATATGCCGATTAAAATGCAAAATAAGCGTCCGGTTGAATGTCTGAATATCCAATCAGTTGCATATTCAGACATTTGAGCTATACCTGTGGGCGGTCGCTTATTTTGAGTCGCAACCGATGGCTTTTTAGACTAATGCTCATTATATAGCTAACGGCGTCACAGTATCAGACAAGCTAAAAAAACGGCAAATGTACAAATTTCGGAATGAAATGCGAATGTTCTAATGTTTACTTTGCTAAGTTTGCCATTCAGACAATCAGACATTCGGACGTAGGCTACGATTAACAAAATTACGTTACTTCTTATGTTCGGCTACAAATTCCACAAGTAAATATTTTGCTAATTCTGACAGGTCCTGGCGTCGTCGCCAAGTGTCCGTATTTTTCGCAGACTTTGTAGAAATAGACATATACGTTTGATTTTCAAACCGTATTATTGTACCGTTGGCTTTCCATCCGAATGTCTGAATGTCCAATATCCAATTTCCAACCAACTTGACGCGGGTGTTGAGTTATGTCAATTAAATAAGTGTACAATTCTACAGAGTGCTCGACCACCATGCTCACAAGTCTCGTTGTGTCTTGCAGGAGGCGATAGTAGGCTAATTTTTATCACTGCTTTGCTAGGCCTACATTACCTTGATTTAATATCAGGCTAATAAGTGACCCGCATTGAATAACTATTATATCAACTGGCATTTTAACGTGCCAAACGTGCAACGCAAAATGAAAATACTGTACGTTTGTCGTTGCGATAAACGGCTCTAATATAGTGTGTCTGCTCAGGTATGCCTATAGGCCTAACTATCCACGAACTATTCACGGCAGTGGCAATTGTCTTTGATCATGCGATACAATGCAAGACTCTTAATTAGGCCTACCTGAGTAGACGTCTCAGCCGTCACAGTAGGTCTTCTTAATGACCTAGGCTACTTGAGTTGACCTTGCATTCATGTGTGATGTGCGCCGTGAGTTAACAGACTTCAAGGCATTTTAAGAGTTAAGTTGAAGACGTCAATATGTGATTACTTTGCCGACTGTGTGACTGTGCCGTTTGTGATGTGCCGGTGTTTATTCGAGACTCAAATGTAAGCCTAAGCCTACATGAGGTTGATTGTTTGATTTAATTTCAATTTTGCGGAATGCAGAATACGGAATGTGGAAAAAGTCTAAGTTGTAATTTGCGGAACGTTTTGCAGGTGAAATTGTGCAGAATACCCCTTTTCAAATTTTCGCAATCCACATTCCGCAAAGTACACCTTCCCGTGGATGTAGCGTGGCTGATTTCCCGTCCATTTTGTAGCTGATAAGAGTCAATAGTCTGTCAGTTATATCCCGGCCATTAAATTATTTTAAACGGTTTTTGTTAATAAACAATGCATTGTATGTGCGCTTGCCACTTGCTTAACAGTGAATCTTGTGAATCATGTCTGGTTTATCTTTGGTAATTGTTATCAGCACTCCACTGATGTGTTTTACAGATATGACAGATTGGCCAAGAACGTAGTCGACATGTCGAAGAGTGAGCTATTAGCTAAGCTGAAGCAGGTTCAAGCTCAAATCGATGCAACAGTTGAGCTTCTGGGCAACACGTCTTCACTGCCATTCTCACTGGACGATGAATATGATGCTGATTACTTAGTCAGCTGCTTGGAGTCCAACTCTCGGAAGCTGCATGCACTGGCTAAGAAATGTCAGTCTGTTGTGACTGAGCAAACTGGAATGCCATTGACCAGCTCTTTGTCAGAATCATCAGACACATATGCCAACCGTGTGGATCAGTCTGCGAACCAGTCGGCTGTTGATGCTGCAAATGCAGACAATGATGATACGGCTTCATTAGATTCATCAGATGCATCTACACCTCTCTGTGGTGACAGTGTAAGTATTAAGTAATCATTGGGGAGACCACTGACTTGCTGCTGTCATATTTTAACTACATCCATGCACTTTAACTGCTGCAGTTTTTGCATGAATTGTTTACAGACTTGTAGAGTCACAAAGTTTCTCAGGTGTCACAGATTCTTTCACACAGCTGAAGTGGTAATATTGCATACCATGCAGTGTGCACTATGTGGATATTATTGCAGATGTTCAAAAATGCCTTCTAGTGACACGTGCACATGTTTCAGAGTTATTAATTTGCCTGTGACTGTACTGGCTGGAGCCTGGATTTTCCCAAAAATTAGACTAACATTTTATTGTGGTGGAAATTAAGTCACTGCTAAGTATGGTAGTTGTGGTTCATTGCTAGCAACTGATATATGGCTGTTTCTCCATTTGAGTATTTTCAGTTGTGAATGAGTTTTAGTTGGTGGTTGAACGTACATATTGTGGTAGTTTACTTGTCTGTTGATGTGTAGATTGTCCAGACTGAGACTTCACCAGTTGAGGATGAGATGAAGCAGTTCATCAGGGACATTGATTTCGATGATGAATTTGATGACGTCATAGATGCTCAGGTCTCGGCTTTTGATGACGTCATCGATATATGGGTTTCAGCTGTTCTGTCTTGTTTTCTTTATATTTAAAGAGAAACTATGTGACTCTATGACTAATATGACTTTCTAACTGTGTATATACTTTCTTGTTATATGTAAAAGGAAAATCTAATATTTGTTGAATTGAATGTAGCAGAGTGTGACATATGCAGTGTTATGTGGTGTGATGTGAAAGGTCTAAACTGTATGTTCTGCACTCAAAAGTTTTACTGTATTTGCTGCTTGAACAAAATTATTAAACAAGAACTGCAGTAAAAGAAAACCAATGAGCACAGGAAGTCTGGAAAACAGCCCTTCAGTTTGTAAAAGCATATGAGATTGTTAGAACCCGGTCTCAGTTTCATGTTTTTTATGTATGCATATGATATTAATTGGGAATTGCTTTTCTGCAGTAAATTTATTGTACATTGATTATGCTGTGTTTCTTAGAAGAATGAGAACATCAAGCTATTAGATGAGTCCCAGAGTACTTCAGATGTTACTCCAGATGCAGATTGTTGTATGTGTAAATTCACTTTGGTTGTTACTCATAATTGTAAACTTATAATTTTCAGTTGTTACGTGTATTTATTCTTACTCAGTGAACTGAATAATTATAAATGTGCCTTACTGCCAGTTTCTGGTTGCACAGTACAATTCTATATCATGTGGTTATTTAGCTATAGTTTTATTTCTGTTATTATTTGATATTTGGTATTGTTATTTGTTATGCATAATTTGTAGAGCTGTTGATGCGTTAATTTTTTTTAACACATTAACACGTTGCGTTAATTTTTTTTAACGCATTAATTAACGCACCCAGGCCCATCGAAAGGGAGAGTAGGGGGAAGTTATCCCAGGCCCCACGACATTTGGGGCCCCCACCTGTAGAATATAGAAAGTTAGAAAGCAAATAAAAACAGATTTTCAACAATAACTGACGTCATCGCTAGCATAGAAATCTATTAGCCTGTTATCCAAATAATATTTATTTACAGTAGTGGTGGAACGGCAACTACAGTTTAGTTACTTGAATTCATTCAACTGTCAAATAACCACAGTTTAACGGAGTATTGGAACTTTTGCTTCACAGAATTCAGTATATTAAATACATTTACGTGTGTGCATTAACTTTTTTAATGTGCGAATTTATTAATGCATCAACATGTTAATTAACGCATTAATTTGACATCTCTAATAATTTGTGATCTTTCTACAGCTTTTTACTGGCACTAGACAGTCTTTTGTTTGGTGACATGTTGTTGAGATAAAAATCCTGTATGAGTACTGATAACATTGAATCTTCTGAACATATCATATTGTTGATTCACAGGTATGTGAACATTTACTTTGATGTGCTTGTGCAGATGATAGTCAGCCTCGGGAAAAGAAATATCTGGATGTATTGAAGAAGTACTTCGGATATGCGCAGTTCAGACCGTAAGTGTTGCCGCTCAAATGCCAATAAATTGATTTTCTGTGTACTGTTAATGGATAGCATGACGTGGAAGAAGACTTATTGCTGGGTACTTTCTGGCAAATACTTGCATCTTTGAGTCGGTTTAGATCTACTGGTATTTTAAATACTGATTCAGTGCTGAAATTGGATTGTGTATTGATGAAAAATCTTGTGTGATTTTGTTTGTATGGTGCATCAATCGCTGCATGGATTTTGCGGATATGTCTGGTGATGACTTTGTCTGGTTGTCGGCTTCTGTCTGGGTTTGGGGCATTGATATTTCCATGTTGTGTTTTTTTGTTATTAGCTTGTATAATTAGCACAATTTTCTGCTGCAGTTAGCTTTTGCAAACCAATGTGCTGTGTTCGAACTTAGTCCGTAGACCCTCTCATTTATTTCAGGGCTCTGTCGCTATCCAAGACTTGAAAAAGTTAAGTAGGATTTTCAGTTGCTAAGTAGCCTAGTGAAGTTTGCGTCAAGTGTTATCAGGCAATTGTAAGTCAATGCTACATTTTTTGTGGGAGCTTGCATGTTCTGTGTATGTTGTTGTAACACAGAATTAGATATATCTCGGCCGGAAGCTCTATATGCATGATAGCAATCTGTTGTTGGCTGCAGGTTGCAGTGGCAAATCATCAGCTCTGTTTTGGTTGATAGCCGAGACAACTGTGTCGTCATGGCAACTGGTACTGTAGTTCAACATATGTATATAGCCTATGTATGTTTGCTGATGATGCTAAAGTGAAACTGGATTATGTGTGTTTCATCTTGATCTAGAGTGTGTTGTGCGAGTGTAAGGAGACACATTACACAAGACCAGTCAAGGTGTGAGGAATCCAGACTGAAATCATATTTTGCAAAATGCACACTCCTATAGGCTAGACCACGATGAAACCTGCTTATTTTATGACTATGTTGGACAGTGTGTTGTGACTGGGACATGCATGTGATAAACAGATGCAAGATGCATTTCAGTGATCATGCTTGACTGGAGCAAGATTGAGGGCTGATTGACTTTTAAAGTTGCTAAACAAAAAAATGCATTTTCTTGCACAATAACAACTGTTATTTCTGTGAAAATTAGTTATCAGCTAATTGCTAGTTTTTGAACAGTTATTTAATTGACTATTTAAATTTTTGGTTGTTATTAGCTCTAAGAATAATACACATAAAGTCGTCAATTGCATAATCAGATATTATCGTACATTGTGGTTGTGGCGCAGGTTATGGCAAAAGTCTCTGCTATCAGTATCCATCAGTTGTCACTGGTAAAACATCAGTTGTCGTTTCTCCACTGATTTCTCTGATGGAAGACCAAGTGCTTTCATTGAGGTCTGTGACATCTGCTTAACTTACAGTAAGCCTTCTGTACTAAAAAGGTATAAAAGTGATATATCGCATTATCGTCTATCTGTCTGTCTGTCACGCAGGTGGATCAGTCAAACAGAACAAGCTACGATCATGAAATCCTCACTCTTGGCTGCCACATTGATGACCTTGAAGCTCAAAATGGGGGGGGTTTAATGAATTTTTCACAATTTCTTGATGCAAAGCACATTTTTGCATTGAATTTTTGGTTGAAATTATTGGAGATAGACTGAGACAACCTGCATCACGCATCTCATAAGCATTAGCTCAAACTTTTTGTTAGTTTTAATTATATCTGAGTTTCAGTTTCATATTATGTCTTGATTTTTCCAATATTTGTCTTATCAGTTTGAAAAAAAACTGTAGGTTAGACAAACACTTATGCACTATGAACTCGTTGTGATTATGCTGAGATTGTGTGAGATGACTGAGTGATTGGTTACTGTTATTGTGAACAGCACTGTCAACATTGCAAGCTGTTTGCTTGGTTCAGCTCAGAGCAATATGGCCACTGTCAAGACAAAGTTGCTTAGGTCAGTTATTTTACTTAGTTTTTATTTTTGGACATATTTTGACATGTATTATGCTATGCTGAAACCAGTGCAGGGGGCAAAACCATAGCTTATTACGCTGGCTCAAGAGAGGATCTGTGATTATTGGAGGTAGTTGTAGTCCACTGGTACCAATTTTTAGGTTGAAAAAATTGACGACGACAACACGAAGAAGAACACTTAACAGAGACTCTTGTGATTTAGTCTTGGAAACAGAGATGTGGAAAAGTAATGTCAGAATGTAGTGAAGTGGAATCTAGAATGAAAGTGAAAAGGTTGGAAGATTAGATAAGTTAGTGTAAAATCTTTAATACCAGACAGATTTTTACAAAATTTGAAACAGTCATTGAGACAGTGATTCTGAACTAGTATTTAAAGTCTGAGCTAAAAGTAGCCATTTATGGTCTCGAAGCAAGCTCTTAATCTAAGGTGGTTACGTTGCTGCTTGATTTCTTGTCAATAAATATGCATAACCTTACTGTAAACAGACTCTGATGTAATAATGATGTTACACTGAGTGTACACGGTAAAGTATGTACATCATAATGGGTATGACCGTTAAGATAGTGCATGTATGATATTTTGTTGAAATCCATGAACTACAAACTAAATTTTGGGACATGGTGTAAAAGGTGTATAATGTTTGCTGTGCTATGATGGAGTAGAAATGAAAGGCAGTGTGTGTGTGTGAAACAGGAGTTATCATATTTTTTATGTCTCTCTGTTTATCTATCTGAATGATTGGTTTAATCTAATTTGTCTTTTGTTATTGTTTTTGACACTGTATTGAAAACCGTTTCACACATACCTTGTTCAAATTTTACTGATATATAGTGCATCAAAAGTAACTTTTGATTCTGTTCATTTCTGTTTCTTTTCAACTGCTTTTATTGTTGTGAGTATACGTGTGTTTGTACATGTTATGTTTTGCTCCTATGCCCTGTGGTCTGTCTGCTACTGTGGCATCACAGAGGTGAATATCGTGTTGTTTACATTACACCGGAGTTCATTGAGGCTGATGGGTGTGCTTTGCTTAAGCAGCTCCACAGTAAAGTTGGTACGTTAATTATACATAAAAGACATATTATTTGCTGCTACATATTGTTTTTGGTTGTTTATTACTTAGCTTGATGAAATTTTGTGTGAACATGTACTGTGGCAAAGTCTATAACTTTATCTAACTTAAAGGTCATACCCAAATGCAAAGTACTAAAGGTCACATGGGTTTTTATGCATTTTCTGTCTGTGATACTCGTAGGCAGTACTTAATCTTGTGTGAGGGTTTTACTTGTTTTTATTTAGTTTTCGATGGCTGTTAATAGCAATTGTCAATAACAACGATGTTGCTGCAGGGATTGATCTGGTGGCAATTGATGAGGCTCACTGTGTGTCTCAATGGGGTCATGATTTCAGATCAGCATATCGTCAGCTCGGCAAAGTTCGCAAGGAGATGCCAAAGGTGACTGTTTGACACATTTGACAAAAATAACATTACTGCTCCTGACCCACCCCTGGTTTTCCAAAGTAAAATACTGAAGCTACAGGTGTTCTGTGTTTTGTTTGAGTTATTAACTATAGTGCAGTGTTCAACATGACATTGTATGCTGGCTGCATTGTGTAGGTTCCTATAATGGCACTTACAGCGACTGCTACGCCAGAAGTACGCCAAGACATCTGCCGTTGTCTCAATCTAAAGAATCCAGTCCTGACTTGCACTGGATTTGATAGGTATGTACATCTGCTAATAGCTGAATATGTGTAGCCTATTCTGCTTGTTTGACTTATTTTATTTGCTCTTGTAACATTTCAGCTGTTTGTTGCTGATAACTGAAATGCATCTGGCCTTAAAAAGTTTTTCTTTGTGGCGCATTCAGGGTAACTCTGATATTTCTGTTCATTTAAACTAAAATTGAAAGTAATAGTATTAATAGCAGCAGCAGCAGCTGGATGAGCAGTGGCTTTCATTGTCATGAAAACTAAAGAATCTTATGGTTTTTTTTATTTTTCTACTTTATTTCTTGAATATCATTTTTTATCATTTTGAAACTTGTATTGGTAATGTGTGTAAGTAAGGCTTTGTGTCATGCTTTTTATTATGAGTGTGTTGGTCAAAACAAAAATTTGATAGTGATCATAAATGATGAATAAAATATATGTCATTGATGAACTATATTCACTGTAAGTCAAAAAACATGGCACCAATCTTTGTTCATATCTTTGCTAAATACTGATTGATTTTTTAGTGATTTTACTGTTACACTCTGCAGGAAAATTTGAGATAAAACCATCAGCAAAGATTCCACCACACTTTGAAGTTATGGTCAGAAATTTTGTGGCTTTTTTGACTGAAGTGTATAATATGGTCAGCTATTGTCAGATTCTCTTCTTACGCGTGAAAGCAGCTACTGCTTTCAGCACGTCTTAGCCATCGCAATTCTGTCTGTCTCTCCGTCCGTTCCTCCGTTCGTCCATCACACGGGTGGATCAGCCAAAAACGGTGCAAGTTAGAATTACCGAATCTTCACCATCTGCTGGCTGGAAAACTCTAATTTCAGGAAACGTAAAGCTTTTCCATAAATTCGAAAGGGGTCACTTCAAACGAGGGCGCTAAGTGTGAGGGGGTGGGCAAAATTTGCGATTTTTGGCCAATAAGTCGCTGTATCTCAGTAATGGTGCGAGATAGGGCCTAGGTTACTATTAATCACTAATAGGAA
>Ga0209671_1002863_pt1 | contig 16201 bp, 11 predicted proteins | sample WorMetHERISLAND2_2_FD_187401 | JGI IMG/M metagenome (GOLD analysis project Ga0209671, IMG submission 187401) | Marine gutless worms symbiont microbial communities from Max Planck institute for Marine Microbiology, Germany - Olavius geniculatus... | ecosystem: Host-associated > Annelida >...
TTTTAATGTTAATGACACCAGTCCCGGAGACAAACAAGCATGTTCACGGTTGATGGGTCCAGCGACGAACGTCTCTTGTTGACGATGTATCCGGCAGAACCGTTAATCGTTAAAAATAAAATTAATCATTAATTTTCTTTGTTAGTTAACGATTAAATTAATCGCTAAAATCCGCAGCTCTAGTTAAAACGCTTTCTATGCATTGTCGTAGGATGTAAAGTTAGGTGGTTATCCCTACGGTGATTGGGAATTAGCTCTTAACAAACATTATGAGGTAAGGGATCGAACACGAGATGACATGAATTTTTTTTTATGGTATTGTATTTTTTGTCTGATCTCTATAACACACAGCAACTGAAGCTAAGCATGCAAGCGCCCAGAGAGAAAGTGAGTGTGCTGTGATTGGCTAAGCTGACGCCGCCCATAGGCCGGCGTCTGGCTATACACTACACCTACAGTATCATTCTCATGATATTGCATAGAAAGCGTTTAAACACATTTTGCATGAGCTCGCTGTTAATTATGTGATATAACTTGATATTGTTCATAGCAAGTAAATAAGTAAATTTTTGTAGAACTCATTGTCGACAAAATACCCATTGAAATTCTGTGCACTAAAATGGCCAAAAGGCTAGGTTACAGAAAAAAGTTCCAAGTTGGCAGCAAAACAGCATATAGAGGCACTCATGCAAATGTTAAAATGTAGTCCAAATGGTGGGAATAGCTACCCAACTGCTGAACTATGAGAAACACAACAGACATTAGGGACAGAACTTAACTGGAGTCCGATGAACTCAGAGCATGAAACGGAACATAATGTTTGAGCAGTGAGTGTGTATGTAAGCAGGCTGGTTAGCAGGTATTGTTCTGTAGGTGATGCCTGAACTTCACTTGGCACTTGATAGGCAGCCATAACATAACATAGTGTAATTGCCTGCTGGTGTTGAATGGGTTTTGTGACTGGCACTTGGCTGCTGTGTATTGTTGTACAGACCATGGAAATGGCACGCAATCCAGCAATGTTGCAGGAACTGATGAGACAACAGGATCGAGCCATCAGCAACCTGGAGGTAAACCATCCTGTATATTCACTGTTGTACTTTTTGCTACTATTAGGTATGCACATAATGCATTCTTTGTTGTAGAGTAGAATTGTCACTAATAAATACTGTTTTATCTTATGTAACATTGAAACTTCCGGGCTGTAAAAAATTGCTGCAGCATTCCTAAGATGTTGTTTAGTGTGCAACTAATATTTGCATAGCAATTTTTGTACCGTTTAGTGAGATGCAAGCAGTTTCTGCGTTTAGGTTTCTTTGAATTTATATGATCTATGAATATGTGTTTTGTTTTTTTCCGGTTAATACCACTTGCTGGGAGGTTTTCGGAAGTTGAATTCAGTTATCTATTAAATTGACAGATTTTTTGTTAACAGAAGTTACTCATGTTAAATTTTAGAATTAAATTGTTGATTGATTTTATGAAGTTTTGTAACGAACAGGATTACCTGCAACGTGATGTGTATTAGAAATGTGTGTAATACTCTGACTGGTAGCCCAGTAAAGTCTCTGTCTGTGTGTGATCGTGGTATGTGCATTGGTTGTCAGAGTCTGCCGGGTGGTTTCGGTGCTCTACAGCGAATGTATCACGACATCCAGGAGCCGATGATGAATGCTGCCACTGAAGGCTTTGGTGGCAATCCGTTCGCTGCTCTTCTTAATAATTCTGGTCAGTTGTCAACTTTTTGTATTGCTTTGCACTGCAGGGCTTTTATTTAGTTGGTTTGTTTTTAACATCATTTGCTGGCTTAAGTTGTCTGCAGCTTCAACAGCGTAAATGTTTTTTTAGACTTCTAGTTACTTTCACTAATGTTACATGCGAGGTTAAATAGCAGTGGTTTGTTTTTTGCTCCAGTTTTTCACGATTATCTGTCTGTCTTTCATTTTCTGGAGAAGATATCTTAGAAACTACAGATACATTTTGTGACACTCATTGACTTTGAGGAAGCAAGTGTAATCATTGATGACAGTGACATTAGGCTGGTGTTAAACAGTGGCTGTGAGAGTTGAGTCTGTTCCTGAGAGAATGTCATGCATTGTGGTTCATCTTTTAGTAAACGATGTGGAACTTCGAGCAGGTTCTGGAGAAGCAGGCAGAAGCCAGGCCCAAGGGGAGGAAAATCGCGATCCATTGCCGAACCCATGGTCCTCGTCATCAGCATCTTCACAGTCTACTACAGGCAGCAACAGCAGCAGCACTACTACTCCACCCACAGCACCAACTGCTGGACTAGCCGGTCTGTATATGGACGTCCAGTCGTCCAGTGTTTCTCTAGCTGCGGTGCCGAGATTTTTATGCTTGTTTCCACTTCTTCATCAGATGAGTGGTCACTGTATTGTCAGTGAGTTGAATAATTTACGGAATTTCGGTGACTTTTACTCAGAATTGATACATTTTCTGATTCTAGCAAATGCATGTGCAAATTGTTTGTGTAATCACAGTGTGATCTCAGACCATGCACTGCACAGCACCATTGTGTTCAGTTAGTCATATATTCATACATTACATGCTATATCTCCAAGTACGAGGACATTTATTGTATGCAGGTATTGCAGCACAATATATTTCTCTTTTTTTTGTTGTCAGCTGTTGGATTCACTGACTGTGTTATTGTTGTGCTGTTTGGCTGCTTTGTGGTGATAATTAACACAGTGGTATGGTGCATTGAGCGGGGTTTCTTGTGTCTTCAGGCTATGGTTGTAAGTGTAAAAGATTTATGAAACATTTGAAAGCTCGAATGACAATTTTTAGTCCAAACACTACTGAACGTCTTTACTTGCTTACTTATTTAGCAGAAATCGGAACTCACTTTTCATGAAGGATTATAGGAACTGTGGTAAATGGGTGAGTGAAATAGTTTAATGTGTCCGTGACTGATGATGCGCGGTTGCTGTGGCTTCAGGCATGTTCAACAGCCCCGGCATGCAGAGCATGATGCAGCAGATTGTATCAAACCCGGAGCTGTCGCAGGCGCTGTTTCAGTCCCCGTACATGCAGTCAGCCATGCAGTCTATGGCGTCAAATCCTGAAATGGCCAGACAGGTCGGTGATAGTTGCATGGTTGTGGTTGTTGTTGTACCCAACACATTTGCCCTTTTTTCGTCAGTTGTCGTTAAGCTTGAGAAAATCAGTCACTGCATCTGGGTCATCCAGTAGGTCTTGATATATCCACTTTGTCATGTCATCGTGTCTATGCAGTTTTAATTTGGTGCAGAATTCAGATAGCTTGTTACACTGCTCATCGTTAAAGTCGATTCCGTTAAGCTTACTTATAATGGCGTTGGTGTTGGTTCTAGCGAAATCAAAATAGTCAGTCATAGTAAACGTTTGTGCATCACCTCATATAATAGAAACGTAGAGTGGTAGACATAAATAATATAGAAGTAGAATTGAAATGCTGGTGAACTTGTGACTCTACTATCTTTATCATGAAAGTCTGTATTTAAAGCTTTAGACATTCGTACATTTAAGGCAGGACTTCTAAAGCAGTAGGACTGTTTCTGCTGAATTCCTTTTGGCTGTATTGTGCATCCTGATTCTCATTGGGAACTTTGGCTAAACCAAATATTGGGTCTTGTTTGGTTTGAATGGCTTATTGTCTCTGCAGAATTATCTGTTTGTGCTCAGTTTGTGATGTGATGTTTTTTTTCCAATGCATCGGTACAATGTGCTAAATTTTGCTGAATTTTCACACTGACTGCTTAGTGACCTGGATCAGTTCCAGCCCTGATGCTTGTTAATGAGTATGGGATATCTTTAGCTTTATTTTTACTTTTTCGCACTGTAAATGCAATAAATGCATGCATGCTGTAACAGATTAATAGACATGAGCTGTAATGCATGCTGCCTGTAAATCTGACAAGAATGCTTTGGCTGCATGATGATGATGATGATGATGGTGGTGGCTGTCATTGTGTAAGACGGAGTGTGACATTTGTGTGTGTGTTTTTTAGATGATTGCCAATAATCCATTACTTGCCGGCAACCCTGAGCTTCAGCAGCAAATGGTACAAATGCTGCCTACGATGCTAGAACGGGTATGCTGTTCTCATTTTTTTCTCAATTTTCTGTAAATGCTCTTGCTTTCTTGTTCATGTTATGCTAGTGTCATGTACTTCTGACTATTGCATGATAGAGAAAAATATAATCTGATTTAGTCTGCTGCAGTATTTAATGTGAAATAGTGGTTTTTTTGGTAAGAATTTGCTATGTTGCTTTGAACTAATCTGTGTTCTGTATTGACTATAATTAGGCTTCAAAGGATTTTTGCTGCCAAAAATGCAATTTTTCATTCATCAAAAAGCACAAATTTTGTCTAAATTTTGCCAAAAGTCCTGAATGTTGCCATTTTTTCGCCATCTGAAAATGAGGCCCTTTCAGCAGTGTATAACTGTTACTGCTGTTAACTTATTCTATTTAAAAAAACAAAAACAGTTTGAGGCTTTTGGCTTCCAAAGTTCCACTTTTCTCAAGGAAAAAGCTAGAGCCTTTGTGACTTCGGACTCATACGCGGAGCCTCACGGCTCGAACTCGAGCCTTGAAACACAGACTTGAATTAAGAGAACTCAACTGGCCCAACATCACTGCTGTGCACCAGCCATTCTCCGTTGCTTGCAGCATATCAGCATCTGATATGCTGTCCTCACTGCAACGTAATTGCTCCAGAGAGTTTCGCGTAATCTGTACATGAATTGCACGTTATATGCTGGCCAATATCATGCATACTTTTCAAACTCTGTCAATGGCAGTGTCACGGCTTGGTGCTCAAACATTTGGTGCCCAAATGGTGGCACCCAAATGTCCGCATCCCGAAATGTCCCGGCGCCCAAACGGTGGCGTCAAATTGGTGGCACCCAAACTGCGGCACTCACACGTCCTACTCCGGGCCCAGCTGTTTGCGTTTACATTGCCGTACTGTGTTTAGTGTCTTATTTATGCAGTTTATGCAGTGCTGATGGCTATAATGTGCAGATGCAGAGTCCTGAGATGCAGTCGTTGCTGAATAATCCGCGAGCGCTGCAGGCGATGATGCAGATCCAAGCCGGCCTGTCTCAACTGCAGCTTGAAGCTCCGTCACTGGCTCAAATGCCCGGGTTTGCTTTGCATATCACTTTATCACATGCTCTGTCGTTGTTTTATGAAGTCTTACTGATTTGCAAGGAATGGATTTTGGTGATTTTTTGGTGGGGTGCGTAGGGAGTTTCTGAAGGATGAAGTGAATAGATTGGTGCATTTTAGATCATATCTGGATCTTGTAATTTGTGGCTGTATAAAGTTCTTTATTTTGACAGTGTTTATGTGTAAAGTTAAGTTTTGCTAAAGTGTTTTATTTTGCTACATGTTTAGTTGACCAGGTGGCACAGAACATGGTTATTGGCCTTTTTTGCTCCAAAACCTTGCTGAATATGATGTAGGTGAATGGCTGCAGTATGCATTCTGCCGTCTTCCAAACAGTTGTGTTTTTGTAAAGATTGATACTTTGATTTTAGCCTTTGTGCTGAATTTTGTTCTTTTTTTCTATTATTATTGTTTTTTTACCCCTAGTAGTAAAGGTTCCCGGGGGTTATTATTATTTTATATATTTTAATTTTTTTCAATTGCTTGTATGTATTTTTTTGTATTATATATACAATTTCTGTATTAAATAGATACATGTATTGGAAAAACTTGTATTGACATTGTTTCAGCGGTGGGCTCGGGTTTCCGTTTATGCCGCCGGCAACTACAGCTTCCACTGCACCATCATCTGGGTCAACAACTGCCACCGCTGGCTCAACAACGACTAGCAGTGGCAGTACCGACGGCGGTACAACAGGGGCTCCGAGCACCGCGCCGCCGTCTGAAAACCCATTCGCTGCACTAATGGCGCAGATGATGGCAGCACAGCCGGCACAGCAGCCGGTCGGTCTCTTGTTCTCTGTGTCGCTGCACCTATAATGATTTGTGAAAGACGACCTCTGGTTTCTAAATATACACCCTGTTCCAAAATCAGCGACACCCCTTGCTTCAAATGTGTCTAATTCAGTTTGTTGTTTGTGGATTTCAGTGAAATGTTGTACACTTCATTATCATAGCATTACTTAACATCACAGCCATTATGACATTTGCACCTTACTGTGTGTACTCAGTGTAACGTCAATATGACATTAGAGTTTGTTTACATAAAGATTACATTCAGTACATTGTTATTGACAAAGGGATCAAGCAGCAGCGTACACGTCTAAGACTAAGATCTTGCATCAAGGCCAAAGGTGGCCAATTCAAGCACAAACTTTACAGACTCGTTCAAAATGATTGTCCCTATGATTGTTTCAAATTTTGTTTAAAAATTTGTCAGGTAATAACGATTTTACAGTAACTTACTGTAGGGGTGTCGCTAATTTTGTAACATGGTGTAGTAACAAATAAAATGTGTATAGTTATATATACTTGTAACTATACTTAAAAACCGGAGCTCATTTTTTGTGTCAAAGTATAAGCACAGTTTGTGAATTATTGTTCTTAATTATTTGCAGTAATTGTCTCGAGGATTTGTTAACATTTGCTTATTAATATTCCAAGCATTCGGTTAACTAGTTATGTCGAGTGTTGTTATGAATGGTATTGGGATTGTAGCCCGAGCCTCCGGAGCAGACGTACCACACTCAGTTAGAGCAGTTGGCAGCGATGGGCTTTCTGAACCGCGAAGCCAACCTGCAGTGTACGTATTGCTAGCAACTGATGTTACTTTCATAGACATGAACATGTATGTTACTTTATTGGGACTATTTAGCATTGGTTGCAGTTGGTGGAAGCGCACGCAACTTGAGACGTATTGAATTGTGGATGATAATTATCATTTTTTTTCTCTCACATGCAGATGAACAGCATATGTGAGTAGGCAGGTTGCTCCTGGGATTTGTAAAGAAACAGATGGCAAAGTCGCATAGTTTTGATCTACAGTTAGATGAAATTAGATTGTCAGACAGTTTCAATGATAGTTAATACTTTTGTCACAAGGTTTGCTTTTTGCCTCAGTTTGTCGAAGTTAGTGATGAACTTTATGAATTTTTTAAAGGGGCTAACATTGGGAGAGTTATTGCATTTTGACATGATTTGATTGGTAAAGTACAATTTTGGAATTTCTTTATGAAAACAATCTCTTTTTAATATTTTCCACATCCACTTATCCTAGCTGCATTCTTCAGGTCAAATGTGATTTTTGATCAGGTTGTCCACTATGTGTAACATGCCTACTCCACTGTCTTTTTGCCTAACATCTTTTTCTGTAACTAGAAATACGTTCTGTGGAACGAGGTATCTGTCCCATTGCCACGCTATATAGCCTAGCAGCTGCGTATAAGAGGGGTAGGTGCAAACAGGGCGTTATTATCTTTCACGGGGGTCGAGTGGTAGTCAATTTTGTCCCAAAATTCATTGCCGTGGCAACAGGGGTCGGCAGGCGAGAAGTTTAAATGACACAATCGGATAGCTTGGGCTTGAAAATATGGGGTAAGTGCAAACAGCGCGCAATTATCTTTTACGGGGACCAAGTTATACCGCTTTGAAATCTTCATTGGTCGTAATGCAACTTTCGAATGGTTGCTATGGCAACAGGGGTCGATAAGGGGTAAATTTAAATAACACTGTTAGATTGCCCGATCGCGAAAATAGGGGGTAGGTAAACACAGCGCGCAATTATCTTTTACAGGGACTGAGTTATACCGCTTTGAAGTCCCCATAGCCGTACTGCAAATTTTTAAAAATTGGGGTAAAATAGTGGAAGGAGTTATCATATTTTTTATCCCAAACAAACTCGATCTTACTTTTCGGGCTCAAATCACTGTGCAAAATCGAATCAAAATTGCGGCCGTTGGGAGTGTTTACAGACAGACTGACTGACAGAATGACAGGCAGACTCAAGTGATTTTATAATCTGTCCCATACTATGCTATAGCAATGGGACAGATAATAATGTTTATGTGTGCATTGCCTGGAAAGGCTGTCCCCAAAATGATGTGTAGAGTGGGGTGTTAAAGCTCTACTCACTCACTCCCCTTTCCTGTGATATATCACACAGCATTTTGCTATGACTTGGCACGTGGTGCATTCATTTGTGTTTTTGTTTCCATATTGTGTACGATTTATATTCAGTGCAATATGGGTTGTGCCCTGGTACTAATTTGTGTCCTGTTACTATGCATTGGAAATCATTGCTGTTATTAGTACTATTATTATTACATGCCGATGTGGATTTTATTTGCCTGGCATTATTTGCAGCACTTATTGCGACGTTCGGCGATGTCAACGCTGCAATCGACCGCTTGCTGCAACAGCGACAGCGATGAATTGATTGTGAATAGCTGACTAACGTTGTTGTCATCATCGGCAAATCAACTTGCTCGTCGTCGTTATTCTTTCCACTGTATATTGCAATTATTGATGGGTATATACTACTGTGTTACAGTCAAATGTACAATGATTTTTCCTTTTATTCGTTAATCAAGCCAACCAACAGGAACTTGTCTGAATTCTGTCACTCTTAAAAAACTGATTTGCAACATTGTGATATGGTTGTCACGTTTGTTATAAAAATTTGTTGATTTCTAGAACGGGAACAGTGCTTTATCAGTGGCTTGCTTACTCAGAGGAACTGTTTTCGAGGTTGTTTGTTTCTGACAACGATCTTGTAAAAAGATTAATGACACTTTGTATATTTCATGAATGTACAAAGTTCGGAAAGAACTTAAACAACTTGATTTTTGTGCAGGCTGTTAATTGAGGACAGGATTGTATAGCTAGCCAGTAGCCATCTATGCACAGCATTTCTGTTATAATTAGTCTTTACTTTCTAACTGCCAGCATTCTGTCTGTTCTACGATATCCCCGTTGAATTGGTCCGCATTTGGTACTAAAGTATAATAGCGCTCATTTCTGTTTGCACTGTCGAGTTATTCCTTTTGTACAGTTTCACATCATTCACAGCTTTCCCAGTACGTCACTTATGTGCTGTTTATTTCCTGCATTGAACTGTACTGTTTTGCCCGACAGTAGTGGTCATTGGTCATTGGTCTGTTATAACTGCCTACAAGCTTCACTCTCTTCTGCTGCTCTCTCAAATGTAGTTTAGTGTAACATCTACGGTTGTCTTTTTACTTTTGATAGTTTTCATTTCATCACTTTTTCCATCAGTTCCAACAACAGTTTCTTCATGTCTCAACACGAGTGCTGGTTGTCTGCCATACCCTTTTCACTAAAATTTAATGTTCCAGTATTCGTCTTCTTTCTCTGTCTTTAGTAAAAAATGTATTTTATTTATTGAGGTACCAGGAATCATTTGCTGTTTTCTCCAGTTGCATATTTTAATGGTAACTTTTAGAGCTGTCAAGTTAACACATTAATTAACGCATTAATGTGTTAACAAATTAACACACATTAAAAAATTAACGCGTGTGAAAAAAATTAATGCGTATTAAAATTAATTTTTTTAATAATTTATAACTGTGGTTATTTGACAATTGAATTAATTTAAGTAACTAAACTGTAGTTGCCGTTCCATCACGACTGTAAATAAATTATTCAGATGACAGGCTGATAGTTTTTTATGCTGGCTATGATGTCAGTTCTTGTTGATGATCAAAAATTTGAAATTGTCGTCTTAAGTTTTTTTGCGCAATAACTAACTGCGGTTTCAACTTTCTATATTCGATAGGCCTAAATGTCGCAGGGCCCAGGAAAACTTGTCCCATACTCTCCCTGTCGATGGGCCTGGGTGCGTTAATAACGTGTTAATTAATGTGTTTTCAAAAAATTAATGCTCTGACAGCTCTGTTGCATTGTAGCCTGTAATTTGATATACTTCTGTTGCCTTTTTCGTAGTAATGTTACTTTGTTGTTTTCAACATCGCTGGTGTCAGCAAGGCTTTGTGCTAACTTGTACTTTGTACAGAACACTGATATCTTGGCATATGGCAGATTTCAACTCTGTAGTCTATTATAGTTGTTGGTGAAATTACATTAAAATACTGTGTTTGTGCAAAATTGAAAATATAGTATCCGTTATTGTTAACTGATTTGCATCATTTTAGATGACTTATCTGATGAAAAATCTAAAACATTGTAAAAATATATACTTCGGCTGTTAACTGGCTTATCTTGCAGTGTTGGAGAATCATATGTTCAGCTTTGTATTTCTGTGAACTGTCACCTGGTTATGTTTAAGCGTAATTCTCTGAAGTTGTAAACTATTCTATAAATATGCAGTGGAGAATGATATTCTGTGATTTTAATGTGAATAGCATTACTCAGATGATTTTTACCATCGATATGCTGGAGTAACATGTTAAATGCACGTTAAATGTTGATTGCATCGTGCTTACTTTTGCTTGACTAATTCGTCCAATTAATGTCAAAATAACTTCTTAAATTTCTTGTAAAATGACATACATTACATCTGTGTCATCTGATAGCTTTGATGACTTTTGGTACACTGTTTGGTTTTTGATCAGTAGTTACAGCTATTTGATATTTTAGCCTGCGATTTAAGTGAGCATACCTAGAGTGGATAATTTGAAATGTTTTATAAAGAAAATACATTATAGTGACACTGTTAAGTACCTGTATTAATGTGTGCTGTAAACTTGTCATCTGCATCAATTGATAAAAGAGATTAAATTTTTTTGTTATTGTGGTACTGTGTAAAAAGTCGGCCAGGATTACCTGAAAAAAAATTTGTATTTACTGCATTGATTTTTGGTTTAAACTGTATTATTCAGACGTTAAAATGAATTGAACCTTTCGTAAACTTGGCTATACTTTCTGACAATTCTGTCTGGACTTTATTCACTCGAGTCACACTATTTGAAGTGCTATTCAGCCTGATTTGGAACTGCTCTATAATGAAACTCAGTTCGTCATTGATTGTCAAGTAAAGTTTGATGTATTTGAATACAGTTCGAATATAACCATACAGTGTTCATTAAATACATGATGTTGAATGGGAAACATCAGTTGGGTAGAACGCCCTGTATACCATAAAACTGCTAATAGAAGCCCCCAGCTTATATATTAACATTGTCAATATGTCATACCGGAGTAATACAGTTTTTTTTCTATGGATAGTGTGCACAATACAATTATTACAATACAGTAATATTTAGTGATTGTATAGTACTACCACACGTACAACCAATTACTACTACTACTTGGATATCCAGCTTTTATTTGAGACCCGGCTTGTATTAGCAGTTTTACGGTAGCTTGTGTGAAGGGTGACGTTGTGGTTAGACATACGAGAACTGCAAAAATCACTTGTCCATTATAAAATTTTTACTTCACCATCACAATGTCATTAAGTTGTTGTAATCACACAAAACTATCATATTTGTAGGGAAGTATAACAGTGTGTGAACTATCACTGCTGTGCGTGACTTTTTAAGTGTCACCATTTTTGTGCATATTTCAACGAAAAAACATGCAACATGTTTTCGATGATAGGGCCTACTTATGGAGCAGCCATGGAAACGGACGTTTTGCTGCAGCAGGTCCAAGACTGTGGAGCAGCGATCCAGCTCATCTGAGAAAAACTAACATTAACTTTAAAAAGTTTAAACGGTTGTTAAAGTCATTTTTGTTCGAGTGTAGCGAAATTGGCATGTGGGCTTGGCTAACTGTTAATCTGCATCTTTTGAGCTACATTATTTGTATACTTACTAAAATACACGTTGAAGAACCAGTTAGAGTGAGAGTGACGAGTACTAGTTAAATCTGTGCAAGTAGGCCTATAGGCCTACACAAACTAGTGTTAAGTCGACATTTATGCCGCTGCTTATGACTTAACTTCACAGGCGTGTTTAATTCCGTTAATGAGGGCTCAAAGAAGGCAGTTTCCGATGGGACCTCACAGAAAACAGGCAGCAGTGAAGGCCCACCAGTCATGCCCGTGACTGACTGCACTAGTAATACAGATGTAGTAGCCTAATTCGAGTAATGAACGTATACTCGCAAAGTGGAAGTCGCCTATGTTCACAAGTAAACACATCTACACTGTCTCAGAAAAGGATCTCGATATTATCGATTTCATTGTAAATTTTAAAAATGGTCAGATTTTAATAATATTTGTACAAATATTTCTGCCACAAGTGGCCATCATGTGACCCGTTCAGGTTCCATTTCATCTAACTATGCTTCTGCACTACCTGAGGAAAACGGAACTAACGAAATATGCGTTGAACTGAACTGAAAAAAAGTCGTAGTCAACCGGACGGAAGACCTCGCTGGCTGTTGGGGCCACAGATCCAGATAAATGAAATTCGAGTTTCATGCTGAAACATCGTGACTGCTTCGCGCGCCCAATGTGCTGGTGCGTTGTCTTGTCGGAAGACAAAACTGTGACCTGCGACCTGTTTGATAGCAAGACATCAGGACATCATGCTAATACTGACCATATCGTATGAACAAAAGTTTATTGACATGTTTTTTTATTAACATCGCGAACGTATCGTGCAAAAGCGCACCAAGTGAAGTTTGTCGCTTGACGCTGCGTGCCATTCTGTCTGAATATACTGCTATTAAAGTTTGAAGAAGTATCGTTATGGTCTTTGCCAGCGTCTTGTCGAATCTACTTAGAATTAGCCCGAGTAATTTCACTTATGAGTAATTTCAATGAGTTCGTTTTTGCGTTTTAGCGACATATCTCAGTCGCAGACCAGTGTTTGAATTGTGTGAAATTAGCTGGGGGTTGAACTTTTCGACAGTCGGAAACCAAACAAAATTGTGATGTAAATCGTATGTATACAGTATATAGCTGACCCCCTTGTACATAATTTGTCAGTGTGTTAGGGGGTTGAGAAAACAGTTGGGGGTTCAACCCCCCGGCAATTCAAACACTTTCGCAGACGACTAAAACGTGTCCCTGACAAACTGATTTAAGCAAGCAAAGATGACCTTCGGCACGACATGTATGCAGCCGCCCGCCTATATAGTTGCCGAGGGTCGTGGGCGTCGGGGTGAACTAGGCCTAACAGTGGCTTGGTCTGCTATATATGGGGTTCTTTCTAGAGGATTTAGACGCCCGACCTGCACAGTTACTTTTGTTTAAGCTGCCCTTGAGACCGCTTAACGTTCAGGCCAATTTTTGACGCACTACAGCTATGCTGCAGACATTTAAGACACGATCTTCTGTCTGTCTATCCGTCACGGACGTATTGTGGCTAAACGGTGTGAGATAGGGCCTAGATTGCTATTGATCACTATAATAGGAAGTCCCATAGTGGCTTTCAAATGACATGAAAATCATTAACCTTGGATGACCTTAAAGGTTAGTACGCGCTATTGTGGCTAAACGGTAACGACATAGAACCAAGGTTACTGTTGATCACTAATAGGAAATTGCATGCGCGCTTTCACATGAGATGAAAATCATCGACATTGAATGACCCTGGAGATCAGTACTGCAACGGGAACTGTATGCTGTAGCGCGTCTTCCTAACGACAGCTGGTTTTTCTTGTTGTTTAACTACGTTTTTGTACTGAAGTTAGAAGCCCGTATACGAAGAGACAGATAGGCGGACGGGCGTGTATAAAACCCGTAATGCGGCTTAGTAAAATAGGCGCACAATAACTACGCTGACGTTTGTAAGACGACTAGACGAGGCGTCCGCGTCGCATAGGCCTACATGTGTGATACAGCTGAAACATAAGTAGAACAAAATCGCATGCAAATCGTGTGCTATTTTGTTTCAGCTTGTTTTAGTTTGGTCGCATAATATGTAAGCGTCGTAGTTAGTAGTTTGACGATAATGCATATATGACGCTGCACTGCTGTTGGCCCTAGAGTTGGTGCATTTCGGCAACAGAAACGGCTATACACGGAGTTCGAAGCAAAAAACAGCACTTTATCGAGTACCATACGTAACAGGCGGTGCATATGTTTTAAACCATACGAGCGTTAAAAAAGATATGGACGTATTAGAATAAGTGTGCTCAAACAGTCTGTTTGGTAGGCTACACATAACGAGTAGCGATAGAAGTGAAATAAAATAACTGATGTTACGAGTTACAGAATAAACTTTGTGGCATTAATTATAATACAATATCTTATGTTTAAATGACAGACTGACGAATAAATATGAGTCCGTCGACAGTTGCGTGTCTGTTGAGATTCGAGCTGGTTGTTGTTTGGAAACGAAGGCGCCATAACCATCAGGTTTTGTTGTGCGAGCGCCGGGTCGCCGGATGCTTGAGTTCGTCAGGTGCTCGGGTCGATCGGCTAATTACCATTTTACGACGTTCGCCTCGCTCTCGCCTCCAGTATGACCGCGGTCTGATGGTTCACGTCGTTAGCAGTCGTCCACTCACGACCACGACGCCGGACAGACGTCCGAAATTAAACACTTTCACGCACGATCGAACATGAAAGAGCTGAGTCTATAGCGTCTGCGTGCGTGCGGGCACCGAGCCACGTACAGACAACATTACCCGCAACCCGGCTGACATTCAGAGCGGAACGGGCGATGAGCGTTGCGGTTAGTTCGGTCAATGCGATCCATCAACTGTCGTGTCCTGTCGTCGTCCAAGTTGCGTATGACCTGGCCACTGCCCAGACGACGACGTACCGTTTGTCCCGACCTACAACATCATCGTATATTCGTGATTTATTGTCAGTTCTAACATCAGCACAACAATTTACCCGCTCTTTCGCGATGTCGTCAAAGCACTGAACGTAACCGTTATTAATGTACTTGTAATACATTGATGTCCACACTGTCGACCAATGTTGCATTGTTTGCGCATTTATATTGAACCTCGTCGTTATGTAATTAGCAACAGGCGCTCAGCAATCGAAGCAAAATTACAGCGATTAACGACGTCCTGTTTATTTAACAAAACGTGTTGCAATTTAGGCTACTTCTGGCGGAATTACTGTTGCATAGCGTTTTTCACTAATGTCGTGCTGTAAATACAAATTTAGGTAAACGTTACTTGCATTTTTACAGAAAATCTAAAACATGCTCTTACAACATTTCAATGCAAAATGTACGGACTAGAAAGAACTATATTTATTTCTATGTGACGGATACATTATTTGGACTTAAATAAAAAAAAAATAAATAAAATATTAGGAGGCCTAAACTTTTACTTACCGCACAATGCAACTATCGCACAAAAACATCAGCTCTATGCTGCGAAGTAAACACTAAATATTATTCTATAAATGTCATGCACACAAAGACACAAAAAGTTTAATATGATGACGATGAATTATCCTGCTTTGTCAAACGTATATACACCATGGTTCTTAAAAACGTGCCACTTTTATTTTTTGAATAGTTCCGTGAAACGTTGGCCGATTTTAATAATTTTTGGCATGCGACATTAAAAAAAAAGCTCGACACAAAAGACTTTAGTTTCGGTTGTCTAACTCTAATATTGTCGCTACATTACCTTGTGAAATGCAAGTTATTGAATCTGCTGTTGGCGAATGGTGTCAACGTTTGCAGTTTGCATTCGTGCTAGAGGATGACATTTTGAGCAAATGCTGTAATAAAAATAGTGTGATGCAACACTTGTGACTTTTCAAGATGCAATAGTTCATTATAGTTGCCAATCCTGTTTGTCGCTATACAGTTTATCATTTCTGAGCCGACGCATGGGCTATCCAGTACGAATTCGTATGAATTCATTGTTGTAAATGGCCAAACTACGACTTCTGCATGTCACAAGGTAGTGTATAGCGACAGTATAAAAGTAAGATGGCCAAAACTAAAATCATTTACGTCAAGTTTTTTCTTGATGTCGCATGCCAAAAATTATTAAAATCGGTTAATGTTTCACGGAGCTATTCAGAAAAATAAAAGTGGCACGTTTTTTATGGACCACGGTGTAGACTATGATCAATCACCAAGATCTTTGTATGTGACATAAGGCCGCTCTATACATGTAGAAGCGACCACACACCATGCAGCTGTAGCCTATGATGATGACGATTGACGACGATGATAATGATGAATGATATAAGTAGTGTTGCATTTGGTCAATGCCAAATGTATACCGGTATTACTTTATGGTCTAGAGGCTTGTCATCTTAACAAAGCAGACATACAATCATTGGACTTTTGTGTGTATAGACTGTTAATGAAACTTTTGTGTACTAATAATTTGT
>Ga0209671_1002865_pt1 | contig 16199 bp, 13 predicted proteins | sample WorMetHERISLAND2_2_FD_187401 | JGI IMG/M metagenome (GOLD analysis project Ga0209671, IMG submission 187401) | Marine gutless worms symbiont microbial communities from Max Planck institute for Marine Microbiology, Germany - Olavius geniculatus... | ecosystem: Host-associated > Annelida >...
ATTTGTGGCATTATCCAACTTTAGCCCCAGCTGGGGCTGGACTTTATTTTGCTAATTTATTACACAAAGTGAAAGTCTGCCACGATGGCGCATTGATATTCATAAAATAACCAAAAGGCATCTAGGCACTCCATGTTTCTGCTTATTCAGTATGTAAGCAAATGCAAATTTCTCATTTGCATTTGCAGCTGAATAAGCTGCAACATGCGTTGTTGACGCTCACCGAGTACGAGCACGTAGGAAACTTATAGCGGTTTTCAGTGGCATAGCCAAGGAGAAGTAAAATGGCCGGGTTCAGGTAGAATAAATACTTTGCTCTTATATATAACCTCCAGGAATAGCCCCAGAACACTCATTATGTCATTTATTGGTAATTCATTTGTAATTTATTTGTGTTTTCCCAAAAAATACCTAGCCCTTTTTTTCTATATAGGCCCCACCAAAAACAGCCTAGAAGATGTCGTACCAGCTCATTCAGTTATGACATAAAAACAGCGACATAAGAACAAAGCAGCTTTAATGATCACTACGTCACACGTTGCAAACAATTGTCCAGATACGAAATTTCCCGGTGGTCTGTCAGCCTTACAGCCTTGGTTGATGAGAAAGCTATTGCCTGGCAAAGCATGCTGAGTACACGCTAAGAAAAGTTCTTAATCATTGTCATGTGATAGGAGTACGATGCCGACAGTCAGTCACCTGGGATGCTGGCAATGCAGAGAACTCGTGACGAGCAGATAGGGAATGCATCGAGCACATCGCCGGGACTGTTTGCATCAACCACGTTGACCTCACTACAGTTCTGACCGGCCACTGCGATCCACACCAGTGATGACGTCTGCTGATTTGCTAACTCTTTCACGTCTTTCTCATGCTCCTGCATAACCATTGTCAGAGTGCCAAATGTCAATGTACATAGCGTATTCTCGTACCTTATCCTGGCCGGGTACCGATACTCGATCAGGACACTATCAAGTGATTACTACTTTGATGGGTGACCGTCTGTGAACAGGTAAACCATCTTGGTATACAACCAACACCAAGGTCAACTCAGCCTTTCATCCCTATGGGGGTAGGTAAAACGAGTACTACCCTGTCCGGCTGAGGTTAAGGTGGGGCACGTTCACCTGTGTCAAGAGTCAGCTAACACTGTGTGATCACATATGGCAGGTGACACTCCATAGCTATGTGAAGGGTTTTCAACTAACAGCAATACACCACCTTTACCTTTTATCCCTAATGCGCTGGACACATCAGTACCGATACTGCAAAAATAACAAAAAGCCCAGCTATCGCTATGTTAGCCGACCATACCTGTCTGCACACGAAGTCCAGCAAATGTGAACGTAGTTACATAACTTACTGACTTACATAACTTGCAAATGTAAACTTTCAGCCATGCCCCCAAAATATTGCCAGTAAGCCAGTCGCAATGTAAGTATTCGGGTGCAGTTAGTATAGTTCCATTTGGAGGAATGGGACGTAGTAGGCGGTCCAACTTGATACCACAGTGTAGCGGTCGGGCAACCCTATGTGCTTCTTCAGACGTAACATTTAGACACAAAACATCCGTTACAGACAACAGATGACTGACGTAACCTCATATAAGCAAAAACGTCAATATGGTCGACTAAGAACGCCAGCAGCTGACTGTAACAGCAGCATGAGAAAAAGAAAAAAGAGAGAGCGAGAGAGACCTGCAGTTCCTGATTGAGTCTTTCAACCTCATCGCTGACAGTCTGCGGAGTGGACGTCGTTACATCGTCTAGAGGCTCGGAGTAAAAGACACTCGTCCCAACTATGATTCCGCCATCACGTGTCCGACTCCGGGTCACGTTCACAGCCGCCGCACACCACAGCTGAAATCACATGTACAGTACACATACTTAGCACAAGAATTTTAAAGAACACTTTTCGAACTATTTTTAGATAATCAAAACATGCATTCATGCAGTCCTTTTTAAAAAAACACATTGATGCGATGTTACACAAATACAGACTAAATGCGATTTTGTGAAAGAACTGTCTCTGTCTGCAAGTTCTGTCAAAACCATGCGCCGGATCTCTTTAGCCTGTATAGTTATGAGTTGCAGACCATTGCACCAGCAACTGAAAAGCCCGATGGCTGCAGCTGGTCAGTGTTTGGTCCATCAATCCTTTGACGCTGTTAAATAAGCAACAAGAAAATGTGAACTTCTAGGAATTAACGAAGACATTATGCAGATTACTGCGACACTTTTAATTTTCTATATGCCGAATGCTCTCCTCAACACTTGAATGACAGTTTCTAAACACTAAACAAAAAACTGCAAGTACATTTACGTGGGGTGGTCAAAAAGTTTCGAGTTTCAATATATTAGACCAAAATTTCCGTTATTGTCTATACATCAGTAAAACACATGTTTCTTGTATATTCATGTGGGCATGCTGGGGATGTGACGTCATTGTAATTTATGACATCATAGAGCTTCAAACCGAAACGATTTGCAGTGCTAGCACAAAAAGTGGTAAATCAAGCTCGCTTCTGCATAACAAATTTTAAACCTGTAGTTGGATTGACGAAAGCGGAACCTCGTAGCATCTGTTTTTGTGAAAGCCCTGACAAATACGTTTGTGAATTTTTCATCTGCTTATGAGAATATGTGATAGCCTAAATTTGTGGTAACCGCAAATAAAAGCATTTGAGTCAATAATGACGTCATGCAAATAAAACAGGTGGTCAAAAAGTTTTGAGCCTCAATATACTAAACTGAAACTTTTTACTGTCTATACAACAGTAAAAGGTACCTTCCTTGCATATTCGTGTGAGCAGCTTGTAAAAATGATATCAATGTAATTTATGACGTCATAGAGCATTAAGCTGAAGTGGTTTGCAAGCAGCATTCAAATAAGGCCGGTTGTTGCATGAAACATTTTCAGTCTGTAGCTGGATTCTCCAAACTGAGGCTCCGTGGCATCCGATTTTGTGAAAGCCTCGACAAATACGTTTATGAATTTCTCATTTGCATTTGTGAATATACAATAGCCTAATCTGTGGTAGCCACAATTTAGAGCATTTCAGCCAATTATGATGTTATGACAATAATTGATGGCATCAAAAAATTTAACTAAAAATTTACTGGTAACTGTTAATTATATCAGTTGTGTCTATGAAGGACTAATCAAGATTTCTAACCTGTTGCGTGGAACCCCTGATGGGCAGGGGGCTGGGAGCAAGCCCCATGTACCCTCCCCAAATTTGGCACTGCAGTTCAGTCCTACGTCAACCATTACCCAGCAGCTGTTCATGATCTTTGTTCACCAAGACCACTCAAGACCCCAATGACTATGATCTTAGTGAAATCTAAAATCTGATTATTGTGGTGTCCACTATTCATGATGACGAATAACTCGAGACGTTTTTATTGATGCTTTAAATCGTTTCCATTTAATAATGAGTGATGTCATATCTGCAGCAAATTCATAGGAATCAGTAAAGAATGCACGTTTCGCTGATATATGGATTGTGAAGAAAATTGTAGTCTTAATATGTTCGGGCTCAAAACTTTTTGACTGCCCCTTGTACCTATGCTGGCCATGCGTATTTCTGTGCAAAAATAACGGAAACTCCGGAAATAAACTAACATACAATTCAATTCGCCGGAGAAAGTGACCACCCCAGTTACAGCACACAATGTGCCTTGAACAGCCAATGAGCAGCACGTACCTTAACGGCGGCGTAGTCTGACACAGGTCGACAGTAGATGGGAACAGGAACGGCGACATGTGTTGATGGCAACGTAGAACTAACACCATCACCACTGGTACTGCTGCTGGTAAATGACGTCAGAAACTTTGCTGGAAAAGACCAGCCATAAGCTTGCAGACGGCCGTCATCTCGCTCCAAGGCGACGGCTCGCAGCTGCTGCCGACACTGTATATGCCGCTCACGCTGTCGCTGCTGGCGTGCCCTGTCAGCCAGCCTTTCACACAACAGGTTTATTTATTTCCTTAAGCACCGACTAAAAGCTCTAAGCATTTTGAATGCATAATCTACCCATGATGTCTGTAACAGACCAATGACAAAAGTAGTACCTGGATGGGTGACTCCCTGGAGGCAGGTAAACCATGTAACCAGTCACCTAGGTGAACTCAGCCTTCTATCCCTCCGCGGTAGGTGAATCGAGTACCAGCCTATTTGGCTGCAGTTAAGGCGGGGCACGTTCACCTGTGTCGGGTGGCAGGTAACACTGTGTGATCCCGTATGGCAGGTGATGCTCCGTAGCTCTGTGAGAAGTTTAATCTTCTTAGCACCTTCACATTTACCCTTTTAATCACAACTCTAGATAGAATACCTTGTTGTGGTGAATGTCCATTTTGTCAGTATAAAATAAAACTTGCTCCCAATCTTCAAGATGCATGGCAATATAGTCAATTTGCTTCATTTAATACCAAAGCTGACACAATACCGAGCCACTTCTAAGACTGTTTTTTTTCTGCCAGCACTTGGAAATAAAAAACACAACAACTTTAAAAAAGCACAGAAAACACGATATCAACTAAAAAATAGTCAGAAACTAGGAGAGACGGTCTAATCTATACAACCATACAGCACACAGCAACTGGTAAATAAGCAGAGAAAACATTCTTGCTATATTTGATGCTTAAGGTAGTGATACTAAACTGATGGACTACTGATGCATGAGCCTAGAAAACCTACCACTCACAAACACACTGTTAATGAAAGACATAAGTGTTATAAAAGACTGACGTTAGCCACCAATACAGACAAGATATGATGTTAAGTTGTTATGCAAAATCTAAAGCAAAGAGCATAAAGACAAATGCATGAAAGCACTGTTCTAAGAGCTGTTTTATAGGTGATCCAGTGTCATCCGGTTGCCTACAAAGTTCCTTGACTGTGTGTTTTAAACAATCAGCCTCAAAACCACTCAACCAAGTACTTTTCCGATATGTCTGATAAACAACTGCTAACACTGAATGATCGTCGCAAAAAAATTGACAAAACATTTCTTTCAACAGCTTACGCAATCAGACAGTTGCCTTAATCATTTGTTGCCACTAAAAAGTGATATTTCAGAATATATGTATCTGCACTGATCTCGTACATATGAACTTCCGAAACGAAGGACACTGGGTATGCAAAATCTTTTTTTACTGTTTTGTTTGGCAAACTTAACTTAGACATTTTTTTTGGTTTTTTGCATATTTTATCTATTGTACAGTAATCCAGCTCATGGCTGCAACACGTAATAAATATGTTTCATTCAATGCTCGACTGATTCCAGATCACCGACTTTTCAGTTCAACGTTATAAGCCGAGTGATTCCAATATAAAAAATTCCTGAGCTCTGGGTTAATTTTCTTCACATTCACTGTAAGCCCAATTATCCATCTAATTAAGTATGGTACCCATCTGAAGTACACTTTAAGACTTCTTGTACGTCAACATAATCAAAAGCACTTAGCATTGGTTAGTGCCATCCGCAGCCACATGCTAAATCAAAGCCAGCATTAGCATGGAAATGAAATATCACTACATTAACCAAAATAGCTGATACATACTGGTATTCTCACAAACAGTGCTGTGAAAAAGCAAGCTAACAAATTGATACCATAACTGCAGCAGTAAAACAAGAAGCCCAGCTGTCGCTAGGATAGCCGACCTTACTGGTTGTTAGTGACCTTCAAGGTCATCCAAGTTCGATGATTGTCAATGCAACTGAAAAAGCGTAGGCCACTTCATGTTAGTGATTTATAGTAACCATGGCTGTATTTCTCACCGTTTCCAAGATATGGCCAGTTTTCCGTTGAAAACACACATTTTCCTACCCCCTTGCATTCAACCCTGAATTTGAAAATGTTCCCCTTGCACTAGATGGCTGAAATTTTGCATGCCCGGGGTTTAACACATTATTCATGTAAAAAGTTTTTCCCTACCGATAAGCTTAGTCACAATACATCCGTTCCAGACGGACAGATGGACAGACGAACGGATTGACAGACAGACGACAACCACGTCAATAGCTTGACCATTACTTAAGTACAATTGGCTAAAAAAACTTTGAAAATCAATCTATATTTAGTGAAGTTGGTGGCTTTTTTGGACCATCCTGTAATATATACAGAGAATAGTGATGAAAATAATGAAAGCAGAAGTCGTTAGAAGCAAAGCGCCATGGAAACAACAAGCACAAAAGCCTAAACTCACCCATCTTTATCATCCGACACGGGATGTTTAGCACTAGAAGCACTACAGTACAGAACCATGCAATGTCATGTACATGCAATACGACAAATTTTTCTGTTGTTCGTGACCTATTACTGTTAAAATGCTGCTAGGCACACTTCCTTTTAATGTTATAAAATTCCATGTGCAATGGCTTGGACATTTTGAAAGCACAAAGATATTTCAGATGCCACAGATTTATCCCAGAGCACAGAATGACAATGCAACATGTACTAGAGGTCAACAAACAGCCAGCCAACTCAATTAGGTGCAAAAACAAAAAAGTAATAAAAACACAAATAACTGATTAGTAAAATAGAGCTGGAATGGGTCTCAAATTCCAGGAAGACAAGTATTACTGGGCACAGATAATCCATAGTGAAAACTATTAATTTCAGCTGAAACTAAGCATTATTTCAATCACTGAACTATCACAACACAAATGCTAATGTCTGCTTACAAAGAATCGAAAGAAATCATAAATTTCAATCAGAAAATTCAACAAAATATTTCCAGGCATAAATGAATAATGGGTGAGTATCAATTTCACCATAATATAAGTGGTGCCACGTTGCGAATAATAATAACAGCACAAAGCACAAAAAACCGAACACAAGCAAATGATGTCAAAGCAAACACAGGAAACAAAAAACAAAACTAGACGGTGATTACGACTCTATCGACTATTATGCCTCCGCCAACATGTGAAAAAAGCTAACACTAAAAATATTGTGCTAAAAAGACAAAAAAGTGCATTTTGGGACATATTTAACCCCATTGTGACCTTGACCTTTGACCTTTTGACCCCAAAAATGGAAGCGTTCATCCTTGTTCCAAAGTTCATTAGTGGTGAAAGTTTGGTCAAAGTCTGTCAACAAATACGCAAGATATCTTGATAACAATTTTTGTTTGGACTCGCGCACAGACACAAAAACATGTCGAGAAACATAACAAACACTCTCGAAACATAATGCCTCCAACCACTACATTGTCAGAAACTTGAAAGGTGCAAATTTAACAGTTAGTCGCAATGTGTTGCAATCTCAATAATGTCCCATGACACAAAACACTAAAGCGTAACCCCACACAACACATCATGCATATAAGCACAGATCACAACTGGTACACACGTACAGATCATCTTGAAGAAAGTCGAAAGCTCTTGATGTCTGACCATCACGACTTGATTGGCTTGGATCACTGATGGGACGAACCGTTCCTTGTTTTGCGGAGCTCTTGTATGACAACGCCGGGGAAGAACTTGGCTTCCGCGATGGTTTGTCAGAGGAAGTGAACAGTCTACTGAAACTAAAAACAAACAAACTAACTAACTAACTGTCCTTACAATTCAGCGACCAAGCTAACAACAGTTAGCAGTAGCTGTAGTTGAAGACTTATTATTGAGTGAGTGAGTGAGTAGGGTTTAACAAACGTCCCACCCGACACAGTATACCAGGTTATTTCGAGGATGGCCTTGCCAGGCAATGCACATACACACAATAATGGAACAAAAAGTTTAACATTTACAGAAAAACCTAATATGAAACAAAACATACAAATGATCTAAACCTAACATTGTAAGAACTGCCGATTATGATGGTGCATATGTAAGAGTAATGGCAGTTCTAATAATTTTCCCTGTTATCCTCCAGACAGTCATAATGCTGTCGCAGTGCACGTGCATGGAACAACTTGCCATTCTTCATTCGTTCGATCGACTCTGCTGACTGTTTCAGGAAAAATCTCAAAACACATCCGTGATATTTTGCTTACTTTGTTTGTATAGTTGTTCTAGCTGTTAAGCGTCCTTGTTGTGTTTTTATTACTCCTTGCATGCTACGTTCCTAACGTAGCGAAGAAAAGTATATGACATCAGAGTAATATTGAGGACCGACCAACGACCGACCTCTGTTCCAGGAAGAGCCTTCCTGGAAGAAATTCAAACGGCCATATCTCCATAATGGTGCCAGATAGACGCATGGTCACTATGGACCACCCACAGGAATTCGACCCCCAAGAGCCAAATGGTCACGTGACCGATGACGTCACGTGACCCCAAAAGGTCAAGGTTGTGACCCCACTATCTTTGAGGTACCATATCTCCACAACTGTGCCAGATAAACGCATGCATTGAGATATAGCAACACAAATGGCAACAAGCGCCATCGATCATTATTGGAAAGTTTTTCCTCTCAGTTCCTAAAATCGGGCAATATTTTATGAACTTTGGAGAGACAATTTCCGATAATGACCTCGACGCCAGTCACTGTTACTATAATATTAAACGGGTCTCAATTAGACGCTGGGTCTCTAATACAAGCCAAAAGGAACAAAAAGCTCTTAAAAGAATACAAATAAAATGATGCACGTGAGGAGGACATCAGATTGGTTACAATCTAATAATATTTCTTGTTTCTCTTATGGCGCTCTAAACTTTATATTATCGATTGATTAATTGATTGATATTGGAGGATGAGGGAAGACCAACGAGATGACTCATGCATGGTGTCTAATTTCCTCGACCTTAATGATGTCTGACGAGAAAATAGAAGCTGTTGGGCTACCACAACAAAACAGCAGAAAACAAAGACACACTACATGCGCAAAAGAAACAAAAAAATTACTTTTGCATGTAGAAATATGCAAATGAGAATAGAATTGAACGTACAAAACCATCGCCAATAAGTAACGTAAACTGAAGCAACTCAATATCAACAAGTAATGGTCGCATTGCAAATGCAGAAATATAGCTTGCCATCATGCAGTGAAAGCATAAAACAGAACAACGACTTACACTACAAACAAAACATCAAATGGCACAGAATGACTGCAATAAATAATGCCTTGATTATGCTAATCCTTTTCAGTCTTTTTCAACATAGTTATTCCCACGTTAAATCCGCAGTTAAAAGCCAAGCACACAGCGTATCGCCTCCACTTTGTTTCTACAAATGATGCTATTGTATGACCAGCTTCAACGACAAGATATTGGTAATATTTGAAATCCAACAAACCTTGTACTAACAAATGCCAAAAGAAGAACTGTTGAAAATACAATGATGTGTACTAACAAGTTCCATATGGATGATTTCTTGCGAGTGCCGAGGGCAGCGGACTGTTCACGAGCAGCTCTGATCATCTCTGTCCACCGCACACTTTCCTGTAGCTCCAGAAGTCGCGCCTTGTACTGATTACGCTCCAGCAGGATGCGAGCCATTTCCACCCGAGTGAATCTCTTCCTCTGAGCTGCTGTCCCTGGGCTCTCCTCCTTCACAAAAATGTCCACAAATAAAGACAGAATGGACCCCCCTCTGTCCCTTGTCCAGTTTTGTCCGCATTAAGCCGTATCTCCTCTCCCCTTTACGGATGTCCGCAAAGTTAATGTGACCAACGTTGACTCATGATGATGCCTGTTACCATAAAGCACAGCCTCAAATTCCACCTTGGAAGGCATTCATGCAGGAGAAGGTCAGAATCAGTCATTATTGCTACGACTCTACTGGAGAAAGAAGGCAGCATGTTGCAGTAACAGACTGAACTGACGTTCATTCTGTGGGCAGACAGGCGAGGTGACAGATGCTTCAATGCACTAATTCCCGCGGCTATATATATACTATATTTGAGAGTTACCATCACCAATAACTTTGTAATGGCACAACATAACCAAAAGGCCAAAAATTGAGGCCTCGGGCTGATACCATGGCAAAGATCATAGAGCAGACATGGAGCGTAGTGACCTGTCCGCTTGTACTAGATACAGGGCTTGCAGGCCAGCGTTGTAACATCATCCTTGTGGCCTACATGTTGTGTAAATGCGGATGCACCAAAATCCCCCTATACATGGCCTACTTTTGTCAACATTTTGGCTTACCACACGGTGCGGCAGGCCTTTATGGATGACCCCACAGACAGTCCGCATGTAACATTGGGTGGTTTGATACTATGTTAGCATAACAGCAGGATGCTGGACTCATGATTCAGTGGTTACGGGTTCAATTGTTCATTGAGTCATGTGGTTACTACTTGGATGAATCACTGTCGACGGACAGATAAACCATCTTCGTATATAACCAACCACTCAGATCAACTCAGCCTTCCATCCCTCTGGGGTAGGTAAACTAAGTACCAGCCAGCCTGGCTGTAGGCTGGGATTAAGGCAGGGCACGTTCACCTGTGTCAAATAGCTAATAACACCATGTGATCCCATATGGCAGGTGGAAAACTGTTAGAGGTGCAATTAGAATCAATGCACAACATTGTCATTTTCATAAAAAAAATTAAAGGTGGCGTATAGCTCTTTATAGGAAACCCATCTCAGAGCTATGTTTAAACTACCAGCCGTTTAAACTACCAACCTGCCATATAGAATCACATAGTGTTAGCTTGAACCCGACACAGGTGACCGACTGACCATGCCCCACCTTGATGGCTGTAATTCAGCATATGTTACTTTTATGTTAACATAAACTTTAAGACAACACTGAAATTCACCGTACGTTAAAAAGGTACGACATTACACAGTAATAAACTGTGAAATAATCAAGCCTCAAACCTCGACACTTGTCGATGTGCCCACATCATCCGACTTCCTGCTGAAAGCTTCACGAGTCCTGCACACGCTGTCTTCCAGTTCTGCGATTCTTGTCTTCAGCCTGTCATTCATGAGTTCCAGCGAACTGATTTCCTCGTGCAGAATGTCTTTTTCTCTGCAGAGTGACAACACACAATACGTAACTAACCTGGCTGCTACTCACCAACAAGAGAGCTACATTGCATAGCTTCCACTCCGATATTGATGAAAGAAATTTTACCCATCGTGTGTTGTACAAAGACTATTTTCAACTTTTTAGCTCGGCAACTCGTATACACTGCGTTTCACAATAAAGACTATCATCCGTATAACAGATGTTACGTCAACAGAGCTGTAATGACAAATATGCAGCGTTTTACGATGCAAGAACTTTGCACAACGTTCAAAATTTTATTTCAAGACCAACACCAGGGTTCCTCAAAATCAAGACCACGATCTCGAGGACTACAGTGTGGCAAATGTGCTTTTCTAATAATACTTTACAATAAATTTAGAGCAACCATGTCTACGTAGTTTGACAATAAATAACTGCCAACCAACTCATTTCAGGTAATAAACAGAGTCTGTATGACTCAAAAGAGCATCCTTGGTAAAAGACAAAAGCATGATACAAGGAAGAAAGCTTTCTGGTTCAAGCTTGCTTTCACGCAAAATACACACAAAAATATGCATTCAACATTTATACATTCAAACCGAAATTCAGCAGCATTTAAAACAACTCAAACACAGAAGTTCGTGCATTGAAACACTTTCAATAAGTGTTAGAAAAGCCATTTAAACTACCAACCCGGTCAATTCATCAACTCTGGCTATGAGGTCATCCTTCACAATGTTCAGAGCATTCCTGCATTCACACAATGCAACAAAACTACAACGAATCAAAAATACAAGCATTACAGCTTTTTAATCATGACAGACTAACGAACGTAAAACATAAAAACATCAGGTCCTTCCAAGCCACAACACCCGTAGGATGGCGTTGATCTCTGTTTCCTTAGTCCTCAGCCAGACACCAGTCTACACTGCCAGACCATGAAAAGAGAGCTAGTGCATTATGCGACGTAGCAAATCATTACTCTCGTTACCGGGGTATATAATTTTACTTTTTGATCCACAAAAAAACAAACTCTATGCAAGATGAAAAGATGGGAATGTCTAACTGTAACAAACTCTGATAATGGCTACTTGTATGCAGTGCAAACAGAGCGAACCAATGCATCTTCAATATAGCTACCGTTTTTAAACAGTAACAAATATCTGATCCACAAAATCTACACTACAGTTGGACTTTATAAGCAAAATACACATCATCATCATCCAACCACAACTGGCTGGTGAGCTGTATACAGCGACCCTTATTGACAGGCAGTGTTTCTGCAACTGTCTGTGTCTGCACGTCCATGCATCTGTCCGCCAGGTGTTTGTCTGCAGCATGTGGACTATTTACTTATTTTTCAATTTCAACGTCAACAGCTGTGTGGTGCTGATCAAAGGCTTGCAGCTCAAAAGCATGTTGCCTACCGGCTTGTTTAGTATAAAAAAATACATCCAATAAACCGAGCAATTTCAACCCTGAAATTTCATGCTTGCCACCTACTATCATTACCGCAAAAACATCAGCAAATGCTGCCAAACCAGTAACAAGCAAAGTGCAGTCCTGATTCCACAGTAACAACTATCTCCAGTGCAAATTATAAACAATGTCAAAAACGAAAGGAATATTCACTAACTTTGTAGCAAGAAGTTCATTATTTTCCAGAATAAGATTCTCCACTTCATGACTCACACCTGAAACAGAAATACACTACGTGTGAACGATAGCATGCAGAATGCAGCATTACAGTGTGATTTTCACAGGAAAATACACTACTGCACAACTTCTTTTTGTATACAGCATAATGCATCAAAGTGCTTATGATATACAACTGCTTGAAATATAACCTAGGTACAGCTTGGTGGTATAACAGTAACGAGCCAGACTGATGACCAAAAGGACCCCGGAACGACTCCAATCTGCAGCACTGCCAGGTAACAACCTTGGGCAAGTTGTTCACACACTTGTCTCTGTTCACCAAGCAGTACAATTTAATACCAGCCAAAGGAAGGTGATGCCTCGCGGCTGGGAAGATAAACATAGGTCTGGTGTCGCACTGCCATGCGTCATGAACTCAGTGGTCTATCCACCTACAGGCTCAATGGATATAGAAATGGAGATGAACACCCCACCTAGGCCCTGGAGCGGCACAGCATGCTTTACCTTTACCTTGCATATAGCATATGCCACAGCACTACTGACATATTGGCTAGTACAACAGAGCATGACATGTCTTACAGTCAATGATGTACTAAACATAAAAATAAACATTTTTTCAGCAGCGCACAAATTCCTGACACATCAACGTCAAATAAATATAAGGCCGAAATGAGTCAGCCAGTAAGCACCGTTAACTATCCTACCTATCACAAAATAAGTAGCACTTGAAAGATTGATCTTAGAGGCAATGAATTTACTGCTTCCAATGACCAAACTGAAACAACCCAATAGAATGCACCACCTTTTAAGATGCACAAACTAGCACTAGCAGCAAAAACATTTTTAAAAACAAAAACAAATACCTAAACCTAAGACAGGACAAACAACATAGAACAGTTTGGACAATGTTCACTGTTTATCTTTCCTGGCGTCTAATTGAGACCTGTTTAATATTATTTGCAGTGCCTCTGTATTTTAGGATGTTATGGCACTATTAAAATAGTATTATTATATTATTATTATACTGTCATCAAACTCATCATCATCATTACCATATGATACAAGAAATATTATTAGATTGTGACCAATCTAATGTACTCCTCGCGCACATCATTTTCTTTTGTATTCTTTTAAGAGCTTTTTCGTTCCTTTTGGCTTGTATTAGAGACCCGGCGTCTAATTAAGACCCATTTAATATTATACTAATAGTGACTGGAATCGAGGTTGTTATTGAAAAATGTCTAGCCGAAGTTCATAAAATATTGGCCAATTTTAAAAACTGAAAGGAAAAAATTTCCAATAACGGTCGATGACACTAGTTGCCATTTGTCTTGTTATACCTTAATACATGGGTCTATCTGGCACCATTACGAAGATAAGGTGCCTCAAAGATAATGGGGTCACGACCTTGACCTTTTGGGGTCACGTGACCATTTGACTCCCGGGGACTGACTTCCTATAGGTGGTCCATGCATTTATCTAGCACCGTTATGAAGATATGGCCGTTTGAATCTCTTCCAGGAAGACTCTTCCAGAAACAGAAATCGGTCGTTGGTCAGTCCTCAATATTACACTGATCTCATATACTCCGCTTCACTACCTTAGGAACATAGCGCGCTAGGAGTAAAAATATAATGTAGAAATCACTTTGTGATCAAGGCGCAAATATATAACATATATGAGAATCTAAAAAAACATACTGAAAATCCCTAAAAAATGAAAACAGATTGTCTGCAGAGTCAGAACTTATCAAATACCAAGAAAACAACTAACTCAATGAAAACTAAAGAAACTGTCAGGATAATTTACAACAAAAATTTTTTTTCATGCTGCATGGTTATCTGAATCACAGATCATCAATAAAATCAACCTGTACGCAAATATGTTAGACTCTGTGCATAGAAACACAGCAGGTGAATAATTATGTTAGAAATGGTTTGTCAGGCAAAAAGTACAAATTAACATTTTGGCATATTAAAATCAATTAAAAGTTATGTGAGTTATTAGTAACATAATTAGATGTAATTGAGTGGAAAAATTGACAGACAGCAAATTACTATTACAAAGCAAAGAAAAACCAGCACTGGTATATCAGCACGACCTGTGGACAAACCTAGCTGTACAGATACAAGGGTCATTTGATAAATAAGTTTACAAAATGGTGCCATTCCATTAATTTTTAAAATTAGAAAAATCCAAAATATACATTGTGTAGGGAATTTAATTCTGAACGCACGTCATTGCTGTGACGTCATCTGTTTACAGAATACAGTCTTTTTGTGTATTCTTTTCTCTGCCAGTAATCTAGCACAACTCAGAAGTAACAGCCAACATAAAAGTGAAAACAAAACGAATAAACTTAATAAGTTAACGTCACCTCTTTAAACATTCAACATTGATGTTTTATTTTTCGACACACATGAAATATGTTCAAGTTTGTTCAAACATTTGTTCTATCTGTTAACTTTAAGTTTCTAAATGCGTGATGCAATGAACGATGTTGGCTGCTGTCTAAGCCACTGACGAACGACTGATTCCACCTCGGTATCTGATGCAATTTTCTGTCCATTTTTTAAACCAAACTTGTACTGTACATTTCGTTAAACACTTGTCCCCATACACTGGATACATCGCAGAGTGAATCTGATTTGCATTAAGTCTTTGTGCCCACAAAAAAATAATAACATTACGCTGTTCGTTACAGAACAATTTCAGTGAAAACGTCACCGCATATAACGTTTATAAATGACATCACAGTGATGACATCTTCATAAAACTCACAACTTGTACTCAGAATCAAATTCACTACAAAACGTATATTTCGGATTTTTCATATTCCAAGAATTAATGGGATGGCGCCATTTTGTGAACTTATTTATCGAACGACTCTCATGTATTGCTGGTTTGTAAAAACAAACAATAAAACAAGCCCTATGTAAAACTGACAGTCAACTTAGCCATACTGGTTTCAACACAAGACTAGGACACATCAAAAAGGTGACTGGAACAAATTTAGATACGGTGCTCATCAGTAGTCATTTGCCAGCTCCCACTGTAAATGGCGGAAAAGGAAATAAACTGTGGAAAAAGTAGAATTTGGAAATTTGACCTTGTCCTTAATTGAATGGACCATGGGGCATATTGTCATGTAGCGCTTCACAGCCTCTACTCATACACCAAATTTCATTCAAATAAAAAAAAACTTCTTATCAATGAATGGACAGATATCGAGATTAGCTTTATTAGGTCAATAAGAGAAGATGAACTGTAAGAGACGTTCTAGAAGTGGATTGATTCGCAGTGAAGCTATGCATGCATCTGGTGACTGCAATTTAAGGTAAAACAACATATGGAAATGAAAGAATTCTATCTCAAGTTCACACACAGCTCTATTTACATGAAAAAAGTACACACAGCAGCCACATGCATACCACGATATATGCTTACCAAAGAAGTTCACACCAGCTGCGATGTTAAAAGCAAATAATTGACAGCACACAGTCAATTAATAACTTATCTTGATATAAAAAATAAGAACACTGCTAAACGTTAATAAATATGTCTGATGACGTTAAGTATAAAGAATCATGCCGGCCAATGATGTACATAAATAAATAGAATAACAT
>Ga0209671_1002866_pt1 | contig 16199 bp, 10 predicted proteins | sample WorMetHERISLAND2_2_FD_187401 | JGI IMG/M metagenome (GOLD analysis project Ga0209671, IMG submission 187401) | Marine gutless worms symbiont microbial communities from Max Planck institute for Marine Microbiology, Germany - Olavius geniculatus... | ecosystem: Host-associated > Annelida >...
GGTAAATATCTCCGAAACGGATGAAGATATTCAAAATCGGATTTTTATTCCGTCTACCGCGATTCCTCCTGCGTTAGGCGAAACAAGTCCGGTGAAGTTTGGTCCAGTGACCTTGGAGATCTTGATGTTGAATCGTACCCACCCAAAGTGCATTTTTTGGAAGACCATATTTCGGCCCCTAGCGGGTGCTGTGCCCCCATATTTTTACACGCGCTAGAGAATCACCAAGTCTTACTAGCGCACCCCCCACCAGGGACGGCGGCCCCCCTGACAACTTTTTTCAAAGGGGAGTCAAAAATTGGCTTAAAATGCAATAAAGGAGCGCTTATAACTTCGGAGTTAGGGGGTGTAGCTCGACGAAACTTTGGCACTTGACGCGCCTCTAGGTTGGGGTGTTAACGCAATTACGAAATTTGGGGGCACCACCCCCCTTAAAATTTGGGAGGGCAAAAAACGTCCAAAATTTAGTACGTTTTGTGACAACTTTCGAGTTTGACCGCGAATATCTCTGAAACCGATGAAGATAGCGACAGAATCTAAATGTCGTTGACGAGAAGGATAATTTAGGCATTGAACAAAAAAAATTTTGTGAAATTCCGTCCACTACGAACAAAGTTATAAGCACTCATTTTGATTTACCTTAAGTCGCATTTTTCGGAAGACCATATTTCGGCCCTTAGGGGGTGCTGCGCTTCCAAATTTTTACTCGCGCTAGAGAATTACCAAGTTTTACTAGGGCACCTTCCACTGGGGGCCGGGGCCCCCTTACAACTTTTTTCGAAGGGGGTCAAAAATTGGCTTAAAATGCAATAAAGGAGCGCTTATAACTTCGGAGTTAGGGGTTGTAGCCCGACGAAACTTTGGCACTTGATGCGCCTCTAGGTTGGGGTGTTAACGCAAGTACGAAATTTGGGGGCACCGCCCCCCTTAAAATTTGGGAGGGCAAAAAACGTCCAAAATTTAGTACGTTTTTACGACAACTTTCGAGTTTGACCGCGAATATCTCTGAATCTGATGAAGATAGCAACAAAATCTAAACGGCGTTGATGAGAAGGATAATTTGTGCGTTGAACAAAAAAATTTTTGTGAAATTCGGTGTACTATGAACAAAGTTATAAGAGCTCATGTTGACCTACTCTAAGTCGACAATGCGCGTTCGGCGTATACCAATGCATTTGAGTTTGGGCCACGTGACTTTGATGCCGGGAAAATTTTACCCTCCCCCCCTAATTTCCTCCAGTCGGACTTAGGGCGCCAGGCGGACTCACGTTGGGCTTTGCCCCAAATTTCTAGTAAATTTATTTATTTTTAGCCATGCGAATTAATGGAGAAAATATGATAGTACTTTGCAGCTTGCTTCCACTTTTTATGCAACTTGCATTTGATTATAGCATATAGCTTTATTCAAGTGCGTTTTGATTGATCGATTGATCAATTTATATTTTCAGATTAATAAAAATTTGTTGTTTTAAAGCATTTCTAGTTTTGTAAGTCCTCAAATAAAAAATGCTTTTGTTGCATTTTAGGTGAAGTGGGTGGAGCAGCAAGTTGCAAAGCGACGAGTAAAGCGAGATGTTCATTCGATGTTTAATGATCGAATGTGGCCTCAGCAGTGGTACTTGGTAAGCAGACAGATATTGTTCGTTATCACAGCTGCTGATGTTCCTTTATGAGGTTTTAGTGATCAAGTTTTGTTCGTGTTATGTACAGTACTGTAGAGTGGTACAGATGCTGACAACGAGCTTGCTGCTGTTTTCCATTGCGGACTTTTTGTTAGATTTTGTGCTCACTGCCAAAAGTATCCACATTTATGCATATATTATTTCTAATTTTTGTAAGTTTTTTGATGTGATATTTTGCAAATATATTGCATTTTTCTCTGAAGATTATTGTTAGTCTGACACTTATTTCTTCAGGTTTGACGTAAGTAAATTTGTGAGCTTTTGTGCATTAGTTCTGTGCTGTGTATAGTGTTCCAGTATACTGTGAAGCGATTGATTGACTTGTAGAATCGTGGCTCAGGGCTCGACATGAATGTGGTGACTGCGTACAAGTGGCAGATGACCGGCAAAGATATCGTTGTTACAATACTAGATGATGGTATTGAGAAAGATCACCCTGACCTCAGCAGAAACTATGTATGTCTACACAGATTTTTTCTTTTTTTCACAATTGCCCTATATGGGTTTCAGCAGCTGTAGAATAGGTCTGATTTGTTTTCTGTCTGGATGATGTAAAAGGTACCTATACCAAATTTTTGGTTCCACCTAGTTAGTTAGCTCATGCGTGAGTATTTTTTCTTGTTAATAATTATGTTTCTACGGTTATAGGTAGTTTATTTATTGTCGTTTAGGTTTTTCATTTTGTCAGTGTGTTTGTTTATTTTTTCACTGTTAAGTTTTGTTGTCAGAACCAGTGCAAGTGATTGTTTGGAAAGATTTATTGCCAAAGCATGTTGAGTAGAATATAAAACTGTACTGTATACTGATTCACTGACTCTGTTTCTACACTGTGTACCAAAATTAGTGACACAGCTTGTTTAAAACACACCTATTTCAGTTTGTAGTTAATAGATTTCAGCGAAATATGGTACACTGCACTATCTTGACATTACTTACTTACCGTCATACCCTGATGTCTGCAGCTTGCCTTGTGTGCTCAGTGTAGCGTTATTATCATGTCAGAATTTGTTTACATGATGGTGATGTTGTTATTATTTAGACGATCAAGCAGTGGAACACATGCCTAAAAACTTGCGTCAAGGCCAAAACTGGCCACTTTGAGCACAAACTTAAAAGATCAGTTTAGAATGATTGTATTTGTGAACTTTTCAATTTTTGTTAAAATCTGACGGGTATTAATGATTTCACACTAACTTATCTGTAGGGATGTCACTAATTTTGGGACGGTGTTGATAGGTTTGTGTATGTGTATTGCGTATGTAGGATGCTGCAGCAAGTTTTGATGTGAATGGAAATGATAACGATCCTCAACCACGTTACGACTCGTCAAATGAAAACAGGTCAGCCTGTCAGTTTTTGTGTTATGCATCATGCAGTTTGCTGCTTTGTTGTCAGATTGTCGTAAAATTATCATGATTATCATTAACACCCAGCAGAATGACACGTATCTACTAGTCAAAGAAATATCAATAACGTATTGGTAGCACCAGTTAAGAATTTGTTGATTCAATAAAAATGTTAGAAAGGCTGTTTTTATTTTTGTAGGAGGGGATTTATGACAAAGATTTGGAACTCTGATACACCACAGTGACAAGCCAACTCAGCCTTCTACCCTCATTGGGATGGTAAATGAATACTAGCTTCTGGGGTAAAGGCCTAGTGTGACTGACTGGGGCAGTGAACTGTTTGCTTGCAGTTGTTCAATGGCACAGGCAATGAGTGACCACATAATATGCTGCAGTATCATTAGCTCATGCCAATTGACTGTCACTTTTGAGATTGTAAAGTGCATGTGTCTGACTCATGTTAGCCGTGCTACAGCAAGTACCAGTACATGCCGTGATTAATTTCAAATTTGTGGTGTTAATTGTAGGCATGGTACAAGGTGTGCTGGTGAGGTGGCTGCTGAGGCAAACAATCACATCTGCAATGTTGGACTTGCTTACGATGCTCACATTGGAGGTACTGTAGCTTGTTGACTCATACAGCATTCAGCACTGTTGCTAGGCTGCCAAGTTAACATATAGTCAGTGTGGGTGATAATCGCCTTCCCTGCCCTCCTCTGCTGTCTATTGTCTTTTTCCCCTTTCTCTTCTCAACTGTCTTGGTAAAAGGTAAAAAGGTAAAGGTTGTAATTTGTATAGCGCATCATCGCGTATACACACCTCTAATGCCCTTTTCGTCACTAACCAGAACTGCAGGCCGCCCAGCCACTGCGTGCAGCCTGCAGACACAGGCTGGCGCAGCAGCCAGCCAGGCAGCCCCAGTCAGCTGTACAAAGGTCCCCTCCTTCCGTAACCCATATAATGGGTTACTAATTTAACCGACCCCGGAGGGATGGCAGGCTGAGTTGGCCTTGTTGGTTGACTGATAGCGGACGCTTTACCCACAAAGTGGTCAAGCAGCCATCTATCAGTTTAGCGCAGGATAGGGAAAGTTTGCTGGCCAGGACCGACGTTCTAACCACTATGCTAGGCCACCAGATGATGGCAGATATTCGATTCATTTATGCCAGAGGGGTAGAAGGCTGAGTTAGTTTTATACTGAGATGATTTAGCCTACCTGTCGGCAGGCAGTCACCCAGCCAACTAATGATTGAGCCCCAGCCTAGCATACAACAACTTTATTGATCAAGACCAACGTGTTAACACCTGCAACAGACATCTTAGCTAGTGTTACATGTCAGTGCTTCTGTGTGAAAGCAGGAGTTCGTATGTTGGATGGTGAGGTGACGGATGCCGTGGAAGCGCAGTCCCTGGCGTTGAATCAACAGCACATTGACGTCTACAGTGCTTCGTGGGGTCCTGATGACGACGGTCGTACTGTTGATGGTCCTGGTCCTCTTGCCAGGAAAGCCTTCATTGATGGCATTCAGGCGGTTTGTACATACAGTGTAGCTTCTATATTCAGTAATGTAGACTATAATGATTTTGATTTTCTGGACATCTATTTTTGTCAGGTTATTAGGTCGATTTCTCCGAACCTGTCTTTTCATCTATATGTATGTCTGTCTGGTCAGTGGCTACCAGACATCCAAATTTTTATTTTTCCATTTTTGATAACATTTGGAATTTAGATAGAAGTTGTTGAGAGATACACGATAGTATGCACATGATCAGATGCATGGTAAAGGTCACAAGACCATCAACATTAGAAAGTTTTTTGTTTTTGCAGTTTTTTCTCTGTTTACATTGGGAGTTGGCAAGTTCATTACAGCACAGTTTTTGGATTTGTTCGGGTCACATTTTTTATATGTATACTAGTTGTTGCATCACGTGACTTTGAACTTGGAAGAAAATTGTAATGTGAAGAGTCGACCATCAGTTTTGCACATGGTTGATTTGTTTGTAAATTTTAGTTTTTAGTTTTTTGCTTGCCTCACTGCACACTAGGAGCAGTGCAGTGAGAGCATACAGTACTTGGCAAGTGGATGGATGGTCAAATACATGTCAGCACAAGACTGAGCGCAGACGTCTTTATTTATTAATGGCGTGATAATGATGGCATCACTAATGTTTCGTTGATATTTTAGGGTCGTCGTGGTCTTGGCTCAATCTTTGTGTGGGCGTCGGGTAATGGCGGGCTGTACTCTGACAACTGCAACTGTGATGGCTACACTAACAGCATCTACACTCTGTCAATCAGCAGTGCTTCGGAGAACGGCCGAGTTCCTTGGTACTCTGAGGCATGTTCATCTACGTTAGCTACGACGTACAGCAGCGGTGCCGTCGGCGAACGACAGATTGTAAGATATCCACTGTGTCTGCTTAATTGCGACTTACTTTATACCTCCGAGTTTAACTCTAGCACACACAGTGGTGTGTTTTGCATGGTATTATAGGATTTATTTTGTTTTGTTTTTTGTTTTAAATACTGTTATTATTATTTTACGCTTAGTATTTTATTGTTAAGCACTGCCATGCAGGCATGAGGCATTAAAGGACTTGCCAAGATTTTACACAACCTTCACCACGTTTTGCAAGCACTTTTTGCTCAGCAGCAGATCGTAGTTATATTTTCAGAGACAGATTACATAATAGACAGCTTCTTGACCACATGTCACACCTCACTGATTGTAATTTTATAATTTACATGCTATTTTGCAATAGTTATTGATTGTATTGTTCAGTGTTGGTAGGTTTTACCCACAGGTGGTTTGGGCAAAACTCTCAAACCAACCTAAGTTTTGTAAAACTGGGCAAAACTTACTTTTTACTATAAAAACATATCAATTGTTTCCATTTATGTTATAAACTTATAAGAATTGCTTACAGACAAGAATTTGACATAATATTTTTATCAACATATTTCTGAACATCATGACAGATAAAAATACACACACATTAATCAGCTACAATGAACATTATGCAATGTTAGTCGCTGTAAAACTTAGCTACGAAAATGCAAATGCTCCACTAAGCAGAGATTACAAAGTCATATTGCAACTTGCCAGTAGTTGAAATGAGAAAACATAATTAAATATAACTAAAACCTTTTGACCTGCATACTGACCTATTGATGTCAAAAATCGAAAAAAATTGGAAAGCAGTCAGTGATATGGCTACAAGTTAATTACAACTAATATATAAGCAAGCAAAGTAGTCAGTATTGTGTTAGCACCAAAGTTTCAATTAAAATTAATACTGATAATTAACAATGAAACATGAAAAGTCTTAAAGTGTGGTCTGTATGCTAACACATAACAAATTAGCAAAAAACTCAACATCAGACATCAAGTATCTTGATTATTAATTTGAACTCTGATAGTATTCTAAGGAAAATTAGAGGTGTGCTTTTCTGACATACTGTTTGTTTATTTGTTTGTTTATATACGTATGAATACTTCACACTGCAGAGAAGAATTACCTTCAATGCACTACATTGTGTATTATAATCGGGAACAGAAAGTCGAAAAACCTGAAGTAAGTTTTACCCACTTTTGCCCAGTTTAAACTGGTTAGAACCGGATTTTACCCACTGGGCTGGGCAATACCAGTTTTACGCGTGTAAAATGCCAACCCTGGTATTGTTTCACCTTGTCACTTACAGTTGTAGTCTGACAATTAAAGAAACATTTGAGTAGATTTTTATACGTAGGTACGTGACAGTGATTGTTATGTTGTGCTAGAGTACAACTGATCTGCGTCACGAGTGTACAGACCGGCACACAGGCACATCGGCCAGTGCACCACTCGCTGCTGCAGTCTGTGCCCTTGCACTACAGGCCAAGTATGTAGGCTGTAATCAGACTGTACTTTATATGTGACATTGCGTCATGGTTTTGACACAGTTATTCTGGGGTATTTTTTACACTCTGGCAAAGGTTCAGAACGTTAAAGATGTCTATAGCTGTTCATGATAACCCATCTCTAAGCTGCAGAGCATCATCTGCTATATGAGATCACAGTGCTACCTACCACTCGTCACAGTTTAAGTGCCTCGCTTAACTCCAGCTATGCAGGCTGCTACCCGGTACTCAATTCATTTGACCCATAAGGATAAAAGGCTGAGTGAACTTGGTGCCGGTGGTTGTTATGTACAGAGATATCAAAGATGGTTTACATTCCCATGGACAATCAACCACAGTATGTATCTTCATGTGCAGACACAAAAAAAGTTTTGATCACTGGCTTGGCTATAAATTGATTTAGTTGTAAAATTAGTCATGCTTGTTATTGTTTGCAGCTGGCTGTTAACATGGCTATGGTGACAGCATGTTGTAGTATTCACAGCTTGTAGTAGTAGTAGTAGTAACAGCAGCAGTTGTAGTTGTTTTCATGGTAGTTGTTGTTGTTTTCAGTCGGCTGTTGACGTGGAGAGACATGCAGCACATCGTAATGTTGACTGCTCGACGTGCAAACCTACAAGCTGATGACTGGGTCACTAATGGAGCTGGACACAGTGGTAGTGATATGTTGCTGTCAGCTTTCATATGATTTTAACAATATTTGTTCTGTGATTTCAGTTTTTTTGTTGTTTGTTTGTACCGCATAACGTATTGCCACTTTAAGTTGTCTGTCCATTAGTCTATCTCCCTGTTCACCTATCTGATGTCTATAATGTGGCCATGTGTTGGTTGCATAGAAAATAATTACATGATTAGCTTATAATCTTTGCTGCTGGAAGCCGCAATGGTAATGACTTTGTAGGTGATCATTCTCAAATTTTAGGTGGTGTAATTTACAGTAGTTACTTATTACCAAAGTTGGGCAGATGAGTGTTCTGGTTGTCAGCCGTCTAACATATTCACTACTCAGAAGTGGAAAGTTGTTGTCAGTCGAACTCTGTGCAATGTTGTTTGCCATTGCTGTTATTAAACTGTTAATAAAAAAATATCAGTTGAACTGTAATATACACTGTGTCCCAAAAAACGTCTCACTTTGTCATTTTCCATTATATTCGCCAAATATTAACCATGCTTGCTTTTTATGACTGTTAGCTTTTCTTGCATTTATATTTCACAAGGTAGTGTAGCGACACTGTTAATGTGTGGTGGGATATTCAATAATTGCTTTATTGCCAATTGTCCACAGAATGTACCAGTGAAAGAATTTTGAAAATCGGTTAATATTTGGAGAAGATATAGACAATCACAAAGTGGGACATTTTTTGGGGACGCAGTGTAGATATCAGAAAGTATTGCAAAGAACAGTTTGAATTCCCAAGCATGCTGATTGCCAGTTGATCTGAGAAATTTTATAATAAATGTTTCTTGATATTAGATATTTGTAGAGTGTTGTCGATTGTGTTCAGATGTTTGCATAGTTATTTAGTATTGAGTTAAGCTTATTTAGTGTTTACTGTTTATTGGTAGTAGCAAATGAAGAATAGTAGCAAATAAAGATCTGTGCAAAATGTAAATGATGGTTGTCAGTAAGTCATCACTTTGGCTTTGGGCTGCTGGACGCTGGTGCAATGGTGGAGCTGGCAATGGAGTGGCAAACAGTTCCTCAACAGAGACACTGCACTGTTTCGGCTCAATTCACTGAACGGTGATTGACATCAGTTCCTTGTGTTTATAAATAAACTCACCGGTTGAAGCAGTTGAAAAAGCTGTATACTTGTTGTAAAAATTTGTCGTTGATGAACTGACCTGCTGTCAGCAGTATATCGTGTAGTATTGTGTACTGTGCAGTGTACAGTGTACAGTCACATTACATTTTGTATTAACAAAATTGTTAACGTTTTGTCAGCCATTATTGTCCTTATAGAAGTGATCTGAAATTGTTTCTAGGAAGGCAACAGTGGTTGCTGAAATAGCTGCAGTGTAAGTAATAAATTTCAAAATGTGACAAATTTTTGTATGTCCTTCACTGTCTGTACTGTAATAAGGTCAATTTTACTTGCTTTAGGTCATTTTAACACGTTACAATTGTAAAGCTTTTTTGACTTGTGTGTATTCATCTGTACATTCGTCTGTCTCTCTATCTCAGATGATTTTTGTTTGATTCAAACAACTAAAAAACTGTAGCTTGATTATTTATGTAAACATCATGCAACTTCTGTTGATTGACGGCATGTTTGCTGATGAAGTGATGAGTTGCACGTTTCACTCAGTATTAGAGATGCACTGATAAGACATTGGCTGATTATTGGCAACTAACAGTCAGCTGATTGCCGATAGCTGTACAAAGTTACAAAATGCACTACTGCTAATTTGAACTCAAGGATTTTAGCTTCTTTTCAGCTGTGGAAGTCCTGGCTTGCTGTTGTTGCTTAAGGTTCTTAAACTGTTCAGTATAACTGTGCAACTATGCTATTTGCAAGCTGCATGCTTGCTAAAACAGTACAGAATTGGCTGACAATTCTATAAACAAACCATTTGCTTGTATGATTATTGATAGATTGACCTGCTGTCAGCAGTATATCATGTAGTATTGTGTACTGTATAGTGCTGTTCCAATCAACGGTATCATAGAGGTGACCTTGACGACTGATGGCTGTCGAGGAGATGTAAAGTTTATTGAACACGTTGAAGCTCTTGTCACAATGTCTGCTTCAGTTCGCGGACAGGTGCATGTTGATGATCGTGGTGATAATGATGCATGGTGGCATTTCAGAATAATTTTTGTGCTGCAACGATGGTGACTAAGTACTGCATTTTTTATACAGCCATCATAATAGGTTGCATCACGAGTCTTGCACGTCCGTCTGTTTTTCGTCCAACTGTCTGTCTGTCCTGTACAGACTTCTGACTTGAATGCACAAAAACCAAACTTAATGTGAACGTTTCTTAGGGCAGTAGCAACTGGTGTGTCAATTTTTAGCTTAAAAAGTCAGTCATCAAGGTCATCAGAATTAAAAACATACAAAATATGAATCGTAAATATTTTATGATGGCTAATGGATCACATGTTTGCCAGCTCACATGTGTTGTTCGGCTTCGCCCACTGCACACTGTATACCGTCCATTGGTTGATTATGACTCTTGGTCTTGGATGGCTGCAATACTTACCCCAACCCTAACCTTAGGTGTGTACTAACACTGTCTGTCTAGGTGACTATATATTTGACGTCGCCTTCTGGCACGCGATCAACACTGTTAACTCGTCGTGTCAATGATCGGTCGGCTGATGGATTTAACTCATGGTCGTTCATGACAACACATTGCTGGGGCGAGTCACCCAATGGCGTCTGGAGACTGGAAGTTCATAATGGTGACAGTGTCGGTATGTGTGCTATTTAAAAAAATGTTTTCTAGCTCGAGTGTTTACTCTGTATACATGATGTTGTTCAACATCAGGCTCCACATAGGCCAAGTTTTTGTCTGTGACAATTTCATTATCGGGATAAATTTGCCTGTCTAAAAATGCGTTACATAATTATCTACATTTTTTCATAGATGTTTTAGAAGCTCTTGACAATTATGGCATTGCTTTTGTTAACTTTTATGCATTCTTAGTTTTCATTGTTTTTTTACTGTCGCTAAACTGCATTGATTTTACATATTCAGTTTCAGAGTGATGTATTACTGTGAGCTTTGATAGTACATGTATCACATTCATTGCTTAGTCTGCATTTGTGAATTTTAAATGCCATAAATGTACATGTAGTTCATAGTATCATGCCATTAATGTTGTTAAGCTTAGTTTACAACAGTAATATGGCAAGTGCAGCTTTGGCTTTGGCTGGATTTTCCTCCACAGATCCGGCAGAATTTAGCTCGGGCCAGATTTGGAAAATTTTGGTGCAGGCTTCATTTTACATGTGTGTGTGTACATGTATGTGTGTCAGGTACTCTGAAGAACTGGTCGGTGGTGTTACACGGTACCACGGAAGACCCACAACCACCTCTCACTGGCTCCAGGCGAAGACTTGACCCCGGACAATGTATATCTAACACTGTGTTTTTGTCTTATTTGTTGACAGTGACATTTGTTTTGAAGCACTCTGGCCTGTACAGTAAACGTGTTTGATTTAACTGCTCATTGATTTGAGGTATATGTAGTTTACCGTAGGCTACTTTGTCTAGGGACACTGGTCAGGCTCTGCATTTGAACCTTGTCTTGTTTACTGTTATCACAAGACGCAGGTCTGCTTTTAGTTCATGCTGCATCGATTAGCATTTAGTCGTTAGCAGGTTGTTCCCGATCAACAGAGTTGCTGTATGTTGACCCTGGTCATTGCTTGGATGAATGAACAGGTAAGCCATTCATGGCATAACCAACTATCGCGGTCATCTTAGCCTTCCATCTTTCCATGTAAGGTAAATCGAGTCTGCTAGACTAAGGTTAAGGCAGTGTACATTCACATGTGATTTCATATGGCATATGGTGCTTCGTAGCTCTGACGTGATGTGTGGTTCCATGAAGAGCTATGCACAGCCTTAACGTGATTTTAACCTTAAACATCTTACAGTGCACAGGTTGTTTATTTTGCATTACTGCAGGCTTTACGTTGGCAGTTTGTTGTCTGCATTAAGACTGCATTTGACGTTTTTCACACGGTAGAAGCAATATGTGTAAATCTCTGCGTATTACTTATTTTCTGTTTTCACTTATTGCTGGATTGGGAGGCCTGCAGGAGAAAGTCGTGTTGTATGCTGTTAGACAAGTGTGAGGAGTCGGAGTATTTTCTGCTGCCGTTCTGCTACAGCGAATGTCCGAAGCACTTCTACCCATCTCAGTCCGGCACGTCTACTGGTACTGGTAATTCTGATGTTGTGCGTGGTGGCGTGTGTCTGCGCTGTCATTTGACCTGTCTGCACTGCACCGGTCCAGCCAACACCGACTGTCTCAACTGCACGGCACACCGGCGTCTCACTGACGACCGGCGGTGTACTAACGTCGACGCCGAGTCTCATCATCTGTCCCTGCTTGTCATCGTCGCCATTGCCATGCTACCGGTTTTTGTCATCGGCGTCTCCGCTGTCGCTGTCTGGCTCTGGCGTCAACGGCGAAATGATACCAAACGGTCAGACTCACAACTTATGCTCACTTGTATAAACTCGGGGGCGGGCTTGCACCTGCCCTCACCTTTGAATGTGTTTTTTTCCATAAAAAGACAAAATAGTCATAAGAAAAACTTTTGCCAGGTTTATCATACAATTTTTTTGCCATAGGTACACCTGTCCCCTCCCTCTTTCACATGCCAGTGCATATTGAATACACTTTTGTGTAAACTTAATTCTTTCTCTGTTCACATTTAGCCATTGATTTTGTTATGCAACTTCAAGAATTGTTGCCTCTGGTGGAGCATAGACTACAGATCATTTTTTTCTGCCAACTATGACCTGTGCTGCCGACTCCGTCTTCCTCAAATTTACTGTCCACATGTGTTCCACTGCAGATCTCTTTTTCTTGGTCTTCCTTTTTCTCCATGACCTTGTGATGTCCACTGTAGTGCTTGTTGCTTGTACATTTTCGTTGTACTTACTGAATCAACTAACTGCAAAAATGTGCTGATATGTGTCCTGAATTTTGAGGATTTTTGTTGTCCTGAAAAATATATACATGCTTGGCTGTAATAGAAATTATATGGCGGGCAATTAAATTGAGGCTCGGGAATAAACTGCCCGCCATCAAAATGCAAGAAGATTCAATTGGAGCAGTCATCGGAATTTGGGTGCCACTGCCTTTTGCTTATATTTGCAGCTTATATGCCTCTTTGTTGAAAAACTGCAATTGTTCATTACAGGCAAAAATTATTCGACCAATTACTGATCTTTACAGATAATTAATTTTCTTTAGTATTTTTCTCACAAACATGCGTTTAATCTTGTCAGCTTGCTGGTTATTACGCAGTGGCATCATCTTGGTTACTCACTTATAGCCACTCACTGTAATGTGGTCGGTGATGCACTGATCATGTGTCTGTTTGTCTGTCTGTGGCATCACTGTGCAGGTGGCGAGGACTTGGTGCTGACAAATACCGTGGCCACCAGGCACTGCTCACCAGCACCAATGATGATGACTGATTAGTTGCCGGGTATTTAATGCAGTAGTATTATACACCACATTACACAGCCGTGCCGTTTGCATACGATTGTAATAATTGTTATGCGGCTACCCTAGTAGGCCCCACTGTGGGTCTGGTCTTACCTGTCTGTTTGTTGGTCTTACCTATCTCTTTGTCTGTCCGATACAGGCGCTAACTTGAAAACAAAAAGAAAGGTGTAGAAAACCAAAATTAGTGTACACATTTCTTATAGCAGGAGTAACCGGTGTGCCTATTTTTATTTCAAAACGTCAAAGCTCAGGTTTAAGGTTACAGTTAGGGTTGCGCAGTGGAGTGCGTGCATACCAGGACGGACGCCAACGGCTGCATGTTATGTTGCCACTGGGCTGACGTCATTTATTGTTATTGTTATTCCAGAATTCATCTACGTCTTTCCATTTGTAATGATCTGTTTGTTGAAATATCCGCTTCATATTTAGATTTAGTGTATTTTATGCTTACACCAAAGATGCCTTTATGTATTGTAGCCCATGCATGCATCTGTTCGTCATGTTGTTTTTGCAATAACTGTTGTGTACCTCGATGGTATGGATTTTCACAAAACGTTTGCCGTTAGTGCATCTTGGGACGAAGGCATACTGGTCAGGTTTTGGAGGTCAAAAGGTCATGGTCCTGTGGGCTGAAGGATACAGACTACAGAGCTCAAAGCTGCCACTGTCTAGTTTTGATTTTAATTTTAAACAGTTGAAAATAGTCTTTACTATAGCGAGTGTCTGGAGCACTGCGGAGGCAGATAGGGACGTACTTGTGGTGGAACTTTAAGTCCACTTATATTTGACTGAGTCAAACTTAGTTTGTCTCCTTTTTCATCAGGAAATGTAGGTTTTTTTATCACTTAAGTTGTACAAGTTTGTTGTATTACAACCTTTATTTGTTATATTTATGATGGACTGATTTACTGAACGAAGGCTGAAACGTCAACATTTAAACCAATGAAGCCTTTAAAAAGTTGTCATTTGATGGATTTATTTACTTTATTGCTCACGGACTCACCATTTTACTAGAAATGTGCTTTATTCATTGTTGTTGTATCAGCTTTGTCTGTCAGTGAGTGTCGTCGCCTTTGCTTGTATAACCTTGTGAACTAGCCGGATATATCACAGTGCAGCACGGTAGTAACAATGGCGTCAGACACCAACGGGCATTGAGCCCACGGTTGTCGATGATGATGATGATGAGCACGGTAGCGCTGACATTGTTGCAAGGGCGATGAACGTTAAGTATAGGAAATGGCGTTTGGGGGGTCCTGTAACTCAGAAACCCCTTAACCCTTGACTGTGATATTTTTGATAATCTGCCATGTTTGTATAATTCAATAATTGTACACAAGTACACGTTTGTTTGTATAAATAATTGTTGTATGCAGCTTCTGTGCCGGGTATTGCATGCGCTGCCTGTTTCTACTTTGTTATAAATGTTGCTATGTGCCTGCTAGTGTTTGCAATCCCGAGATCCCGAATCCCGGCCGTTTTCGCCAATCCCGAATCCCGGGATTGGCAGCGTCCAATCCCGGGATCTCGGGATTACAAAAATGTCAAAAATGTACTTTTTGGAGTGTTAAATGACACAAATAACAATTCTAGCTCTCTAATGAATAAAATATTTGATGTGCATTAGAATTCTACTCCTTCTGTGCACTGTAGTTTGTGTTTTTACAGTCACAGTCACTCCCTACACTCGCAATACCTTCCGTACGGTTGGCCTACTATACATCCTCGTGCATGGAATAAGTCTACTATGGATACCAAAACAGCGACCATTCTGCAAGCCTATCCCGAAACGCGATAAGTTGAGAATTCAATCCCTGGATTGCAATCACTAGTGCCTGCATTAGTTACACAAGTGTCCTTAATTTGTTATTGTGAATAATAATAATGCGTTCATAATGCTATAGCATTTTTTCGTTTTTGCATAAAAACAATCTGATACGTGGATTTTCCGTTTGGCATTTTGGTCGCCGGGTTTAAAATCAGCAGCGTTTAAAATCAGCAGCGTCGTGTGTTAAAAATGTAGGTGTGGCAAGAATTTGCAATTTTCTGTCAGATACTGCATATTTCAGATACAGATTACGTCTGGTCAAAATTTCAAGCTTGTGTCTAATTTTTCCAAAGTAGGGGTTTTCAGCCCAAAATTTTGCATTTTTGGATGAAAATGTTCCGACAAGAAGACTTTCCGCTAGCCCAAAATTTAGGGAGTCAGTTGGCCCTGCTCCCCACCGGCCACAACACCACTATTAATATATTTTGCCTGTCGTAATGACTGACATTGAACAAGTGAATCGTGCTTACGGCTTACTGTCAGGCCCGCGTTGGTGGACAGCCATAATTCCGAAAGTTGTGCTGTCGAATTTTATTCTCGGTCATTCGTGAGCACACGCAACGCCAGCTCATCGAATTTGACTGTCTATAGGGCCGTGATGTAAAGCGCCATGGTTCGCATACCACTTTCTACGCTCAACAGTTGACCGTGACGCTCGAGTCATTAGTCGTTTTATGCCCTTAACACAGCAGTGCAAACAAACAGAATAGCTTACAAAAGTCAAAACTGTGAGCTACAGCCCGAATTCCATTACGCCGACTTTCAACGAAACTTCCCCGCGGGGAAATGCGCGGACACAAATCATGAAAGTCGGCGACATGATTGGCGTCGCCGACTTTCATGATTATTCGCGACAAAGTGTGGGCCGTCTGTTTAGGCGACCCACCACTGCACCTTCTGCATGACGTCGCGTGTTCTTATGACGTAATGATGTGACTAGGGCGTATCCTATACGGACGGCGTTCGTTGGTCACATGCGAATAATACAATATAACTGTACCAGTTATCGTGAACTAGTGGCAGTATGTCGGGAGAATTGGACCGCTATGCTAGCGGTGATCCACCAGTACCTACGCTGTTCGCTCCAGCGCCAGGCCTACCTGTAGTACCAGCGATACCGCTACATCTTGCCGCCGCTGTACCAATCGTGACATCGTTCTGTCCCGTCTGTGTCTTCTTCAGGTGAGAAAATAAGACATCACCAGCTGTGCAGTACTAAAAAGTAGGCTACTGGGCGGGGGT
>Ga0209671_1002867_pt1 | contig 16199 bp, 13 predicted proteins | sample WorMetHERISLAND2_2_FD_187401 | JGI IMG/M metagenome (GOLD analysis project Ga0209671, IMG submission 187401) | Marine gutless worms symbiont microbial communities from Max Planck institute for Marine Microbiology, Germany - Olavius geniculatus... | ecosystem: Host-associated > Annelida >...
GTATATGTACAGCTATAAAAATTTTTGCGTATATTTCACCCATTTATCGGGAAGCCCCCCTTGGAGGGATTTGCATAAAATTTTGCATGACGGGTCCCCTCGCCGACTTAATCAACCGTGCCAAATTTTATCTCAATCGGGTCAGGGGTTTTGATTCTGTGGGGGTCGAATTTTTGGCTTTTCCATAAGAAAGAGAAGTCTCCGTTAACACAGGGCTTGAACTACCGTTCAGCCTGTGATGTAATAAAGCAACAGTATTAAGGTGAGTTGGGCAAAACTATAGTCATTTACCTCCAATTTCTTCATGATGTCGCATGCCGAAAATTATTAAAATTGGCTAGTGTTATTCAAAAAAATAATGTGGCTTGTTTTTTTGACACACGGTGTAGTTAACTACAGGTAGTAACTACGTGACTTCTGTATGCGTTTTTGTCGTTCAGTGCAACAATTCAAGTTCAAGTTCAAATACTGGTTTTTTTCTTTCGTAATACTTTCTGCTGATGCCGGATTTTAGCATGATCAAAAATGTCGGACTGAAATGTAAATAAAAATGTAAAAATGATTTCTGGATATGTTTGTTGGCTTATTACGCTATAACATATGCTTATTTTATTCCAGTATTTAGGAAGCAAAGTTTTAAAGCAGTTTTGACGTATATTGCAACATTTGATGTGTTGAGAATTAATCCAGTTGCAGTGTCAGTGCTACGATGCAGTGCGTCGACAGTGCGTCAAGTAGTGAATCTGACAGTACTGACGAAGAAGAGCGACTTCGACGGCTATTTTCGTCCTGTGACCGTGATGGAGACGGATATATAGACAGGTTCGTTTAGATTTAGGACGTCTGATGATGGGGACGAGTGAAAATTACAACAATGATTATATTTGTGGCCACAAAGGGGTAGCACTAATTGCTGAATCGGCGCTTTTTTGGGCCTCATAGTTTGCAAAAATGACATTGGCCAGACTGGTTTGCAGAGTTATCAGATGAGCCGAAATCACCTAAACAGTCATCTGCATTCTGCATGTGCACTAGCTTCACAGACCTTCATGAATGTCACTTTTTGTTTGTCATATATGAGTTATTTTTGTTGTGCGAAAGCCTTACTGAATAAGCTACACTTTTGAATAGTTAGGCTTACTGTTTCTGGTGTGTATTAACTACTACTATGCAAGTTCGCTTGTTCCCTCTTCTAGTATGCTCCATCGGCGCTACATTGAACCATGCGTGCGCACAGTCAATAACACCATGCAATTACAAAGCATATTAAATTTCATTTTTTATCGGACACTGCAATATAATGCTGGCGCAATTGTATTTTTTTCCAAGAGAGCGTTTTTGCATACCTAGGGTCAGTTAGGGTTAAGGTTAGGGATAAGGTCAGTGATTAGGGTTTGTGCCAGTGTTCGTTTATGAGAAACTGTACAAAACTGTTCGGTACAGGTAGGTATTTTACTTAGCGAAAGTGCTCTCTCTGGAAAAATGTGCTTGCGCCTAGAATGCTTACTGTATTATTTGACAAGACAGAGCTGTGCTGTCTTATGTGTTATTTTTAGGCAAAAAGAAGCTTTAAAAAAGTGCCCAGGATGTGCTGCTTTTTCTAAACCTTGCCCATTTCAGTCATTTTAAAATGTTAGGGATTGGGGTTACGGCAACGTCTGACATGAGCCTATAGCGGGAAGGAGTGGCAGCATAGCGAGATGATTGGCAGGTAGCACCTACAAGAGGAAATGACAATGCAGATTGGGGTTCTTTGCTACTGCGACCGTATTGGCATTGTATCGGAGGCCGGGAGTGCTTATATGAGTACGAGCAGATTCGTCTTATTACTTGACACACACTGCCATTAATACGGTAACTGCACTTTCTAAGCGTCTGACTACTACAGAGAGAAGGATCTGGACAGTGGTCCATCGTACCACAAAAAAGATATTTTGTCACTATAAAAAAATGTTCTATTGCGTTGTTGTGTCATATTCTTGGTTAACTATGTTGTTGTTGTAAAGTCAGTTACCATCTGTTATGTATGTTGCTTGTTTTTTGCTCAAATACTTATGGAACTTGCAAGACATAAGTCACTTAGGCTGATTTGACCAGCTTAGTTTGACTGTCTTACATGTCCGTTAATTTTGTTAAAATTTAATTTCAAAAATTGTGAATTTGTTGACATTTACAGCCAAGATCTTCAACACATGTGCCAGCTGCTGAACATGGAGGATGCGGTTGATGAAATTATTCAGCATCTGGGCCTAGTGCGAGAGGGAGACGATCGACACATTCGAGGTCATATCTCATTTGACGATTTCATGCGTTGTCGACTGAACCTGAATAACGAAGTTGAGCATGAAAGATTGAAACTGGAGAGTGGCCTAGTGCATCGTGGGATATATTCTATGCGAGTCGATTCCGTGTCTGCAGATGTACCATTGCAAACAGCTGACAATAGTGATGTCAGTCAAGGTGAGAGATTGCTGAATTCCTAATACTGTGTTATTTGCAAGCCACTTTTATGTTGTGTTTATTCTGCATGTTGTGCTTAAGTAGCTGAACTTTGCAATAATAAAATTGCGACCCAGCTAGGTCTTTATGCAGTGGGTATACAATGTGGTCACTTACATTGATCATGTGACTGTTAGTGAAGAATTGGAAAGTTCTGTGTAACACTGACCAGCAAGACAGTAAGATAATCTTCCTATTCATTTAGTGGACACTCAGTGAAAATAAGGAAAGGTCTGTAAAGGTTATGTCACAGTAGTTGCCGAAAGTTTGCTTCTGAGACCCAGTCATAGCTAGTGTAGTTATGTGAAAATGGACTACACTCTGTCCCAAAAAAGCATCCCCAACATTTTCTACTGTAACTTCAAAATCAGTTACCAAATTTTGATAATTTTTGGTAGGAATATTCTTGACACAACTTGCCATCAAATGACTGTTCAGTTTCCCACCCACCCAATGTATGCTTCTGCACTACCTGGGCAAAGCAGATCAAGCAAAATATTTGTTGAAATTAGTAGAAAACCTAAAAAAACATCTCCGACATTATTGATCAAAACTTGGATAAGAATTAGCAGATTTTTATAATTTTTGGCGGAAATATTTCTGATACAACTGGTTATTAGATAAGTGCTTTAGTTTCCTCCTCACGTGACGTCTGCTTTTGAACTATTTGAGAAAAACAGACGAAGTGTAATACGTGTTAAAATGAATGAAAAATGTCAATAAATTCCATCTATCTTAATCTGTGGGCCCCAACAGCCGATCTATTACAAGGTTTGACTGCCATGCACCAGATGAAATTTAGGAATGTTTGTGAAGTCAAGAAACGACTGGTACAGGCTGGATTGGTCTGGAGCAGAACATTATCGATTACTGCTGTCAGTGAATGGAGAAAGCATTCCCTTGCCTGTGTTCGCATAGTAGGCCAACACTTCAAGTAATTTTACTGCAGGCAGTTGAAAAATGGACAGCTGGATGAAATGTCAGCCAAAGTGTCAGAAATGTGAACAAAATGTGTTTTTACGCATTATGTTGATCAAGCAATCACATCGCATTGGATAAAAAAGTGATATTTCGCTGGTTGTGATTTCCCCAGGTAGTACAGAAACAAACGATGGGTGAGGTGGGAAACTAAATGATCATTTGATGGCAAGTTGTATCAGGAATATTCATACCAAAAACTATCAAAATCTGAAAATTGGTTTTTAAGTTACAGATGCTTTTTTGGGACACAGTGTAGTTTAACAAAAACTACCTGCATGTTTGTGTGTGAGAGATTGTTGTTCAGTTATGAAAACTTCAGATCTGCTTTTAAAATAAGATAAAAGTAACTATGTAAACTTGGTAGCGATTTTAGAATCGCTGTAGCTTGGAGAATTTAAGAGAACTTTGAGATTTTAATATGTTATTTATTTTTTTGTATTTTTTCAGCAGTTCTGTTTATGCCTGCAGCATGTGTACTGTTTCTGTACAGGGTTTGCTGGTGCTAGCAGTCAAGACTACGACAGTGGTGCCCATGACATGTGCGGCTGCATTGGTCCACCTGTCAGCTTGTATAAGCTATTAGAAGCACAGAAGCCTGACGTGCTGCATATGTATATGTTAGAGGTGGAATCTCGTAACTGCACCGACATACTACAGACTGCAGATGCAGTAAGTTGCTGATATGTTTGATAATATGGGTTATGCATGTGTGCAGTAAAATAAAATATAACAGAATGGAATCAAACAATTGCAAACAGTTTATTTTGTTCTATGCATGTGCAAACCCCTACAAAGAAATACAGGTTCTGTGCCAGTTTTGTAGTGCTCTGTGGTAAACACAAAACGAAGGTATATCAACTGGTTGCTTGCGTTTAATTGTATTTTATTTTTACGCATGATAGCAGAATGCATCCGTCCGTCCGTCTGTCCATTCGTCTGTCTCTCTGTCACACTGTCACTCCCTGGCACTGTATCAGAACGGTGCAAGCTAAAATCCCAAAATCTTCAGTGTGGGTTTCCATGAGGACTCTAGTTTATCGTGACAAAATTTTGTGCCCCTGGGTGAGGTGTTTCCCCTTGAACGAGGGTGTCAAAGAGGTGTACCCCCTAAAAGATGTTAGTTTGCCAATATTGGCTCATATACAGGGTGGCCAAAAAACATGCCACTTTACTTTTGTCCATATCTTTGCCAAACATTAACCAATTTCCAAAATTCCTTCACTGGCACATACAGTGGACAAACGCCCAAAAGATTAAACGCAAATTTTAGCAATCTAGGTTTCGACCCCCTAGGTTTAAGTAGGCCTGCACAGGCAGGCATCAAAGGTGGCTACCCCCCCTAAAAAGTGGTTATTTTATCACTATTGGCTCGTTTAGCGTAAAAACAGTTGCAGATAGGCACAGACATACTGCTTATCATAACAAGCACTTGTGGCGGGCTTTCTAATGGTGTTAAGCATTGATGACCTAGAATGACCTGAACCCTTAAAATAGAGGATTTTTTGGCCATTTTTGGCTGCGGCGCACATTTTAAGAGTGAATTGTGCCGAAATGGCTGGAGATAGACCTGGACAACCTGCATACAGAAATTTGTAGCATAAAACATACGTTTTACCATCTGAGTTTCGACCTTCTAGGTTCAAGGTGTCTTCAGTACGGAAGCCTCGAATTTGACTTCTTTAAGACGCAGTATTATTTTATTGCATGCTACACACTTGCTGCTCAGATGGTTGAACTGCTGCTGTTGCGCGTCATGTGAGCCTTGCTGAAATTACTTGTCAGTAAATTGCTATGTGTACAGCACTAGCCTACCCATACCTTGGCTATTAAAATGACGATGTACATTAGCATCAAGATGCCTGAGCAACATTGGTATTGGGTGTGGCAGCTAATAAAGGGGAAACACCTCACCCAGGGGCACAGTGTTTAAAAATGCACATTTCTCTGCCACAGGATAGGACATTTCACCGTATGCCATTTTTGCTCATTTTTGGCACTTAAGGACAGAGCAGACATTTCCCCACCTGTTGTCAACTTTGAAGTCATCTCGAGTTCTTACTACCGTAAAACTGCGTGATGGCTAGTTGAATTGTGGAGAGAGTTCATTTCTGTGAACTGGACTTTGTCAGCTGATTTGAAGACTTAAAACATGTGGTGTTGAGTTATGAGACATTGTGATAGTGAAATGCTGGCGACGATGATCATAATTAACATTGTCATGTTCAACATTAAGCCAAGCAGCGACAGAGTGGTGTCTTAGTTAAGACTCGGCTCTCTCTGATTACTTAAAGCTGTACAGTAGTAAAATGCAAGAAAATATCAAAATTTTTGTTTGTATATTACACAGGATTTCCATGCGTCCGTGAAAGGATTTTTTCTTTGAAAGTTTTTGAAAACAGGGTTTTTCCTCAACAGTCCTTGAATTTGAGTTTCTAGGTCCTTGAAAGTCCTGGAATTTTTTTTAGTGTCTTCAGCAGTGTAAACATATAGGTCACAGGTTACGTAAACACAGTTTCAGAACAAAGTAAACCAACTGAACATCTGTAAATTAATATGCTGGCAGAGTGGCAGTATTTTAATGTGGTTTCACTTTATTGCATGCAGTTTTACAGTTAGCAACATGTTGCATAATGTGTAATGATGAACTGTTGTTAAAATTTAGCCTTTGAAAATTGATGTTGGCACTATTTGAAAGTCCTTGAATTTTTTGTGACTACAGTGCTCTGATTGCATTTCTCATGTTTGTTTTTATATTGGTAAACAATTCTAGTGCAATTTTTGCATATTTTTAATAAATTATGATGCTCTCTTGTGAAATCAGACGTTCACTAGCATGCTCAGAATACGTGCTACTGCATCGAGTTTGTGTGTTTTTGAAACGTTTTCTTTTTTCGCATATATCTGTACATCACGGCAGGGAAATGCCCTACTTTGTGGCAGAAACGGTGTATGTTGAAGTACGTACAAGGCCTGTGACACAAATACTGACTCAGTGATGCGCTAAGACGTGCTTTACTTACCAAAATCTTTTTGAGTTTGGTTTGCAGTTTCGGTTTTTGCTGCCACTGAGTTCCGGCTATATCTTACTGTTGGTTCGCCTGCACAAATGGCCGGTAACCTTTGCCATTGTTGTAGTCCACACGCGTGCCGTCGTTATGTGGCGCTTTTAGTGGTGATTGTTCTGACGTAGCCAGAAGGAAGTATGGCGTGTGAATGGCAAATAGGCGTTACAGCGTTAAAACTGCTGTCAGGTTATAGTCGGTCGGTTGTCTATAATAGATGTTTTGGTACTACCAGTATGCTGTCTGCGGACGGCAGTGCCCGCTCCCATCCGCCGTCCCGGGAGGTCAGGCGCTGCCTCCACTCACACGGACTGAGGGCCGTGTGGGGTGATTGCCGCCTCACGCGTTTGATTCCTGGCTGTTTTCTGCAGAAGGAGCTGGGTTTTTTTGCATCCCGGCGCCTGGTTCAAATTGGACAGATCATTCGTCGCCGGTCCAATTGTTTGCTGATGGCGGCAGTGGATGGCTTCATAGCGCGCTGCGGTATCATCAGCTCATGATGATCAGCTGCCACTTCCAAGATTGCAAAGTGCTTGTGGTCACGAGTCTGACTTGCGTAAGAAACGCTGTAGCAACTCGCAAGTACCGTACCTTCACCTTTCTATCAGTCATTGTTCAAGTGACGAACGTGCACTGTTTTCCCCAGATGCTGTAGATGCACTGTTGATGAATTTTGGTGGGGTGAAAAGACAAAGAATGGGATGAGAAAAGGAAAGAATGTGTCGAAAGCAAGACGAGCTGCCTCCCCCCCCCGCACAGTGAGATTATATCCACACGTCGACGCCCATGTGGACCCGTGGGTTGCGCTGGCTGGCTGGCCGGCCTGTGAACATGTCTATTGCAGGCGCAAGGATTTGTTTTGTCTGTGTAAAGTACATATGTCGGCGAGTGCCTACTCGCGCTGCTGCTGCTGTTGCCGGTGTCCTATTATAGGATCGCCTCCCTCCAGAAAAGTCTCCCCCGGTCGACAATTTCCCGGCAAAATCCTATAATAAGGAAGCTTATTTATGGGGCCGGCAATATTTTAACAAGGGGAGACGCACCAAGTTCGTGATTATCTCCTCCCAGGCGGATTTTTCATGGGGAGACATTTTAATGTGACACCGGCGTTGGGGGGGGGCGATTGCGTTGCCTCATTGATCTGGTTGGTTTCCCAGGTGACGTAGGGACGCTGAGAACGCTTCACTAGGTCGACTCGACGTCGACTTTCGCCGCTGCTGTAGCTTTGGCGTAGTGCAGCATCGTACTGGCTGCTTGCGAGGTCGGTCGCTTCGTGGCGTGCTAACGGCGTTGCGTCGCTCGCGTTTGATGCTTGCAAGCGTCCATCTGTCGTCGCCCTGGCCAGTGGGCAGCGTGTCCGATCACTTAACCAGTATGTACTGCAGCATAACGAACCGCGGCGTTTCTGAATCCGACATAAAGGCGCTCATAGAGCGACGTAACTGAACCGAACTGTACTGTTATGGTTTAGTCCGTACGTGTCTGTCGTCGTCACACTGACTAGCTGTCGCCGGCAACGCGTTCCGGCCACGATGTCCATCTCTTGCTGATGAATAATGAAGTGTCTACAGCGTTAATTATTAAGCAGTTGTAATCCGTCTATTGTGGATCACTCGACTTCACGCTCGTTTCGCCTGTAATCCCGTGTGTATTCCAGCCTTGGCGGCCTCGTAACCTTGTCTGGACTTCCAAGTCAGATGTGGTGGATTACCGACGCTGGAGTAAAGCTGATGGCCACGACAATGGTACAGTCGCCATAGCATAGCCTCATCTTGCGTTCAGCCGGTTCATCTCATGAGTGCAGAAAGAACAGAAGCGCACAGTCGTCGACTTCTGGACCTAGAGCCGATCGATCGGCTTGGGCCACAGATAACTGGTAGAGCTGTAGTACAACTACATCCACCATTGACATTGATTGAATAATACTCCTGTACTGGTCGTTTTAGTACTAGATGTCGTATTGCTTTAGTGGATAAGCGAGTACGCAGTATGAGCTTTATTACCACACCAGACAGTATGATATCGTATTTAAACCATGCTCTACTACACCGTCGTTTGCTTTGTGGCGAAAACGGTACTATTGCGAGCTGATTGTGCATGGTTTCGGCTGGCATGTCGGGGCTGTTGTTGTCTGCTGATTCTCGTCAGTGTCAGATGTGAGAGTGGGACTGGTCACCCACGTGGCTGGTGACGTCTGTTGACAATGATATCTCGTGGCAGACGTGGTGCTGGCGTGACGTCGTCGTCGCTGTCGTCGTTGTCACAGCCCGCAACAACTGCAACAATGTACGGTAGCTCGTTGTCGTTGCTGATGTCGTCGTGGCCGTCACGCGACTGCGTCACTGCTGACCAGTCGTTGCTGACGTCACCAGTGACGTCACCGTACGTCAGTGTTGTCGGCGCCGCGCCGCGGTGGAAGTACCTCCATGTCAAGAGTGTGCCTAACAACGTCAGTTACATGCACATCCGTCTTCACTGTCAGTTTGTCAGTCTTCTGCACGCACGTCGCATTGGCGACACCTGTATTCATATACTATTGGGCTGAATATCGTACCCGGAATTTGCTGCCCTGTTGTGCGGCTGTTTTGATAGGCCACAGTACGCATTGCTTCTCATGACTGTTTGCTTGTCTGTCTGTTCATCCTGTCCCGTACGGGCTTCTAACAAAAAAGGCATAGAATGACAATAATTGGTGTGACTGTGAACCTTCACAATACGTTAAGCGTGCAGGAGTAGCCAGTGTGTACTGATTTTCAGCTTAAAAGGTCAAGGTCAAGGTTAGAGTTGAGCAGTGTGGTGTATAGCTAGGGGATTACTGCATAATACTGCCTACCAGTGCCTACCATGGTTCATTTGCAGTACTGCTTGTCATAATTTGCCTCATCTTTAGGGAATTCCAGAGTTTTATCCAAGATGCTTGTTTATTTGGGTTTTTGCGCATTGAGACCTATTTTATCATCAGTGACTGCTCTACTGCCGGTAGCTCTGAAGTTACTGTTTTTCCACAACAATTATGCAAACATTATAACTTGTTAACCCAATTTTTGTTTTCACTGTTCCAGTTGCACCTGGCTGCTATGTCATCATTGAAGGGAGAGATCATAGAGTTGTCAAGTCGTCTGCAGAGAGTGCATGCTGAGAAGGATATTCTCGACAAACAGTTCGCTAAGCTGCATGTATGACTTTTATTTGCAGTTTTCTGTTTTATTACCTGTGCTCAAGAAATGGCTTGATTAAATGTGCACGGATTTGTTATTCTTTATTAATAATGTTTATGTTGTGTAGCTTTCTAGCAATAGTGAACCGATGTTGATGAAGATATTAACAAGTTGTTAATTAGTCAAGTGCCTAAGTCTAAGCAAAGTTTGACTGTTTGTTCAAGGTGGAAACAGTTTCAGAACCTGCTGGGAAGCTGATGACACTTCCCACACCCCCTGTTTGGCTCGGGATAGGAAAACCTTTCTGCATTTTCCACTTTTTAAAACATTTTCTGTTTAGATTCTCAGCGCTTTGACACGCTACTCGGTACTAATTACTGTTAGTCGGTGTCTACGGTCAGTCGTGTGTGTACTCGACAACGAGCATGACATTATTGTAATGCTGTTATGATAGTGTTACAGACTTGAATGAAGTTAAAACTCATTGCGTTGTGCATATATCGGGTGCTGGACTTTGCTTAAATTTGTTACCTGCTGAGTGACATTAGGACCAGTCATAAATGTCGTGGCTGAAGGTTGAGAAGCTGCGGCTGCAGAGAGAGTCGGAGGAAAGGCAGCAGCAGCGTGAGCTTCACTACGAGGACCGCATCACAGAGCTACAGAGCGTGATTGCCGAGCTACGCAAGAAGATTGACCTGCGACATATCGACATGATTCTGTGCGTGTCAATATATTTTACTGCTCTCGATATTTTCTTTAGTGCTCCGATGTTGTTGGCTGGGCAAGAGGATCTGGCTCTCTGCTATGTGACATAATGGAAGGATGGGATGTTGGGCTAAGCAACATGAGAACTAAAGCACCGGGCTGGACTTTTTTTAAACCCGGGTTTTTGTAACCCTTTACAAAACATCATAAGATAAATTTATGACAATGTTGCAACATATAGAAAGTTTACAACAGGTTTCCAGAAAAAAATGTGATTTACAGAAAAAATTTTACGAGAAAGTTACAAGAACATATGACAAAGTTACAAGAAAACGTACGACAGCTTGTAAGTTGTCATATGAAAACACTGAGCATACATGTAGTAATTATTTTGATTTTTTTTAGTATATAATTTGCACATAGTCCCATAATACGTTTATATTTCTTTTACGGTAACTTTCGGCAGCGAAGTCACTACGAAATCAGTTCAATTCTTGTTGTTTACATTGGCAACCATTGGCAGCGGTGGAAGCAGACGATCAGTATGCAGCGCTGTGCGCCACCAGGCTCAGTGACACTGCGTCGTGATTGGTTGAAGTCATGGTTGAGGTCAACGTAACGGTGGCTAGTGAGTACAACTACGAGAGAATTGCAAGATAGTTAGGAACTCGTAAAATCAGCTTCCGAAATTTGGATAACAAAGTTTATACAACAATCCTACAACATCATAACTTGTTGATTTAAGACAAAGATACGACGAAGTTGCGAAGACTTTACGATTATTTTAGGATTGTTTCACTTTTTTGTAAATTAGGCCTCTGGTCTGTTGCGTGTATTGATGCAGTGAGGAGGATGAGGAATCTGACGGGGTTGCTAGTAATCAGAGTGCTGAGGATGGAAGCATCAATGACAACACTAACAACTGTTCATACACCGGTAGTGCTGGTATGTGCCGGCTCTGTTTTGAGTCATGTGGCTCATACCGGAATGAAACATATTACATGTTGCAGCTAAAAGCTGGATTACAATAAAGTACACCATGTGGTCCATGAAAAGGTGCCACTTTTATTTTTTGAATAGTTCCATGAGACATTGACCAATTTTAATAATTTTTGGAAGAAACTTGACGTTAAACAACTATAATTTTACCCAACTCATCTTAATAACAGTCACTGCACTACTTTGTAAAATGCATAAGTCATAGTTTGGCTGTTTACAACGATGAGTCATACTTGTGATCGTTTGTTTGTGTTGTAGCCGACCTGCCTACTGATATTGAAATGTCGAAAGTAGTCGCAGATGTGGAATATGCAGTAGTTGGCAGCCGTTGTCTAGCTGATGATGTTGATGCCAATGCTGATGATAATGCAGCTGCTAGCAATGCAATCATGAAGGTTGAACTGCTTTATGTGATAACATCTTTTGTTTCTTGAAAGTGCCGTTAATTTGTAATGTGAATTTTTTGGATTGATACTGATATGTTCTAATAGGTCATTCATTAGCATTAATGATGTTTGTGTCGGGAAAACTGAATAGACTTTATCATTAGACTTTTGTTTAAAGACAATTATTAGCTTATTTTTCGTTTTTTCATCTTTTTTATTGGTATTATTGTGATGTTTACTTTAGTACCATTGTTTTAAACCTTATTTTGCCTAAGTCAGTAGTTGCAATTTGTCAACTGTATGTCAGACGAATATGTGATATATGATATTATAAATATCGTTAACAATTTTTTTCTAGAATAACTTTCAGGCAGTCAGGATGGATACCAGATCAGCATAAATTAAGATTTTTGTTGTTTGGTTTTTTCAGCTGAACACTCGTTGGACATCATCACAAGAAGCGCTGAAGTCCAGTCAGTCTCCCAGCATCGAGTGTCATGTCGGCAAGTTGAGGTCGGAGAATTGTGCTCTGCTGGACAGAATCACTCGTCAGGATGCTGAGATCAACCGGCTTCAGATTCAGCTGAGCGCTGTGACTGAGGAACGGGATACATTGAAGATGAAGGTATCAGTGCTCTTGTGTGGCGTTGTTTTGTCTGCATTATTACCTTAGATCCGACGGTATTCATAATACTTTCATCTGAGCCTAAGTCAGAGATGCCGAAAATGTCGGAAAAGATTCGAAGAAAAATGCATGACGTGAATTTGCAGCGCTGGATTGCGTCGTCGAAAAATGCAGGAGTAAAATTAACAGTAGAGTTCATAAGTGTGCCATTGCATTTATAATCTTGTATTTTTGAGTCTTGTAATTTCTACTTGCTGCATTTAAACTCCAGATTTTCCAGTTCTGCATTTTTCAGCTCCCAGTTTCTGATTTTTTGTCACCTCTCTGTTTTTGATTGTCCTACATTTTTCACATTTTTAGTCGTTTTTAGGTCTACAGTTTTACTATCCATCACTCTCATACTAAACGTAAACTTTAAGTCTATTTATGTAACATCAACTGTATGGCATATGTGCTAAACAATAATACACTGTGTCTCAAAAAAACATGTCGAACATTTTCGATTATAACTTGAAAAAGAATTATCAGATTTTAATAATTTTTTGGTCAAGAATATTTGTGAGACAACTGGACATCAAATCATTATGTAGTTTCCCACCTCACCCAGCGTCTGTTTCTGTACTACCTGGGGAAATTAGCACCAATGAAATATTGCATTTTTATCTAAAGAGGTATTATTGCTCAATTGAAATAACACACAAAACACACTTTGTTCACATTTTGACACTTTAGCTGAAACTTTATGCAACTGTTTCGTTTTCAGCTGCCTGCAATAAAATTAATTGAAATGTTGGCCTATTATGCAAATACAGTCGTGGAGATGATTTCTCCATTCATTGACAGCAGTATCGATAGTGTTATGCTCCAGACTAATCCAGACTTCACCAGTTGCTTCTTGAATTTATAAACATTCCTGAACGTCATTTGGTAGACACACTGCTGCAAAACTTGTAGTCGACTGGCTCTTGGAGGCCAGAGATCAGGATAGACGAAATTTATCGACGTTTTTCATTCACTTCAACATGTATTTTGCTTGGTCTGTTTTTCCCAGGTAGTGCAGAAACAGACATTGGGTGAGATGGGAACTTAAACAGTTTAATAGCCAGTTGTGTCAGAAATATTTGTGTCAAAAATTATTGAAATCTGATAATCATGCTTCAAGTTACGGTCAATAATGTTCGGGATCCTTTTTCAAGTGTTTTCTGTATATTTCAATGCTTATTTCGCTTGTTTTTCTTTCCCTAGGTAGTGCAGAAGCAGACATTGTGTGAGGTGAAAAACTTAATGGTCATTTGATGGCAAGTTGTGTCAGGAATATTCACATAAAAAATTATGAGAATCTGATAATTTTTGTTCATGCTAGAATCGAAAATGTCCGGGATGTTTTTTTTGAGACACAGTGTATAGTGGTTTCTGTATTGCATACCATATCTCTATGCCCGTTTGTCTATCCACATGTCTTCTATAGGCTAAGGTTGGGCTTCTGACTTAAAAAAGAATGGGTGTGGAAAACCACAATTGGGGTGGAGGTCAGTCCTTTGGGTGTGCCTCTTCTAGCTTAAAAGGTCAAAGATTATGGTTTGGGTTATGCAATCAGGTGTATAGCTAGGTGGACGGTTACACAATAATTTGGCACTGGGCTGACACGCTTTTTACGTGCGAAAGCAGCTACTGCTTCAGCGCGTCTTAGCCATCACAATTCTATCTGTTCGTCTGTCACACGGGTGGATCAGTCAAAAACGGTGCAAGCTAGGATCACCAAATTTTCACCGTCGGCTGCCTGGAAGACTCTAGTTTCAGGAACCATAAAGCTTTGCCATAAATTCTTAGGGGGTCACCTCGAACGAGGGTGCTAAATGAGAGGGGGTGGGAAAAATTGGTGATTTTTAGCCAATAAGTCACTGTATCTCGGTAATGGTGCGAGATATGGTCTAGGTTACTATGAATCACTAATAGAAAGTCGTACATTGGCTCTTGATTGGCGCCGAATTCAATGACCTTGGATGGCTGTGAATGCCACAATAGGGGGTTTTATAGATTTTTTGGCGATTTTGGGCTGCGAGACACATTTCAAGAGCGAATTGCGCCAAAATTAATTGAGACAGACATGGAGAAGCTGCATATGAAACTTTCAGCATTAAACATAGATTTCGATGGCTCAAGTCTCGATTTTCTAGGTTCAAAGAAACCTGTGCATGAGGACGTCAAATAGCAGTACCCGCATAAAATTGTTATTTTACGATTGTTGGCCTGTCTATTGTGAAAATGGTTGCAGATAGGCATGGGCATGCTGCCTATCACAACAAGCACTAGTGTCAAGCTTTTCAGTCGTATCAACATCGATGATTTTGAAAGGCTCCGAACTTTCTTTTACTTCAGGGGTTTTTATTTTTTTGCGATCTTTGGCTGCAATGCACACTCCAAGAATGAACTGCGATGAAATGGCTGGAGATAGACTAACAGTTTGCGAACAGGAACTGCTATATTCTTTCGCTCATCTTCTGAGCATTAGCTCAAATTTTTTGTTTAGTTTATTCCTGTTACTGTAATTGTCTGTTAACTTAGAACAGTTTGGGCAGCTGCCAAAGACATTTTTGTTTGGGTGTTGAGATTGGCATATTGTGACTAACTGATAATCTGGGCCTTTAAGCTATCTTACTTACTTATTTGCTTACTGTTTGGTGTAATGATTATGTTGGGTAGCTGATGGAATATCAGAAGAGACCACAAGATGTGCCTTTGTCATCTCCTAGTGCTAAGAACAGTTCCAGCATGGCTGTGGTCTACAGTCCTACACAGCACTCGGACAAGTCAGTAGTCTAAGTACCAGCTGACCACCTGCTGTTTAGTTCTTTCTGTCTTTAGGACGTCTCAAAGATATAACTAAGTATATCTTAACAGTTGTTTGGTTTCGTTAAGAATATTATACGTTGATACTTGATAGGAAATATTTGGATTGTCGTTATCATGGTTTTATATCTGAGATTGAAATTTTTTTCTTTGCATGTTTTTTGACTTGCTATATGCTCACATGTGATTTTGTTTTATTTATTATTTACTTTACAGTGATGTTGTGCTAGTGTCAGTGGCTGAATTATCTCTCGTCTTTCTCAAAATTTGCTTTGGTGAAAAACTGACAGCACTTGCTTGGTGCTAAAATGCTGAAGGATGTCAAGTGTTAAAATTACTCTGGAATGTGCCAGGCAACAAGTCAGTTCATAATTGCTGTCACGGTGCTGATATTTGATAGTGAAGTTACAGTTTGGTAGCGGTGCTGTTTGTGTGATACTGCAGTCAGCCATCGAGTCCAATGTCAGCTCCAGTGAGCAAAGTTGCGGAGTTGAAGAAGCTGAAAACGGGACGTCAGGAGCGGCAAGTGCTTGGTGCTGAGCTCAGCTCGCTTGGGGTATCAGCCTTTTTCTCTCTCTGTCTCTCTCTCATTCCCAGTTGCGGGGATGGCTCGCTATCCATCCCAGTCTGCTCCAGGAAGCTCCATAGGCATCGTGGATTGGTCATGCTTTTGCTGTCCGGCCAAGTAGCCCTTCTGGAGTGGTTGTGAGCCAGGCAGTGATAGCTGGATGCTCCACTGTTTTGTTCTTACGATTGTAGTGTAGACAGGTTGTGGTGTCTGATGCGGTATAGGTATTTAGGTTTAGATGTAGATAAGTATCATGCTGTCTCTCACTGCTAATATACAATTTGTGCAATGCAGGTATTAATTGGCTTATTTGTTCAGCTGTGTCTGCATTCAAGTCTTTTTCTCAAGTAGTAGTTTAATATTTTT
>Ga0209671_1002870_pt1 | contig 16195 bp, 8 predicted proteins | sample WorMetHERISLAND2_2_FD_187401 | JGI IMG/M metagenome (GOLD analysis project Ga0209671, IMG submission 187401) | Marine gutless worms symbiont microbial communities from Max Planck institute for Marine Microbiology, Germany - Olavius geniculatus... | ecosystem: Host-associated > Annelida >...
ACATGAGAGTGATCTGTCAGGCAACTGAATAAATTGGGTCGATTTAGATTTGGCATTGCTCACCTGATTTCCTTTACTTCGCCGATTCGAAAAATATCCCAAATTAAAATACATTTTGACTTTTAACGTGATTAATCGGCTTCAGCAGGCACAAAACGGTCTAATCGCGAGTTCTGTGTTTTGCATTGATCCTTTATAGTTGGTCACTCCAACGATTCGATTCTCTACTCTACAGCGACTTGTGCTTTTACGTTGTTTCGAAAAAAATGCACACTTACTGCATTGCAATGTAATCTATTTTTGTCCCGCAATTTCATGTTTGGCATTTTCAGTTAATCCGTTACCTCCTTCTCGGTCGATACGCCTCTGCCAACAGCCAACAGGCTCGGTCGAACGCGAAGATAAACTACGAGTCCCTTAGGCGTCATCCGCCGACCGAAGCGTACTGTAGTTTCTAAGCTGTCAAGAGTTAATGAGGTAATACGGAGCGTATACATGTACACAGCGCACGATCACGAGTGTGTCTGTCACATAAAAGGCAAAATAATGATCTGCTTGTGTCAAAAACGGTCTATGCGACCAACATGTGCAGTCATTTTTAGCTTAGTCAACGTTCAGCCATTTAACCTACCAGCAAAAAAACGTCAGTTGGAAAAAGGCATTACGATAAAAGCAGTACGACTGTACGTGAGTCCTATGCTAAATAAGTTGTGCATGCTGTACTTGATGTTGTCACTCAGGGCTGCGGGACGGAGGCAGGTCTCCAGACAACGAGTCGGCCCTTATTACGAAGGAGAAAGCGCCAACGTCTCGTATTTGATCGAAAATCTGATGATGGGCTACGACAAACGTCTTAGACCAAACTACAAAGGTAAATACCGAACAAAGAAGAAACTTAATACGTTATTCGAATGCAACGTACAGAAGCGCTGGCTACCGTCTGATAGCGTAGACACAGTGTATCAACTTTCTCAGATGAGTAGTGGAGCCTGCCAGGATTTTTAACTGTCGTTCTAAATATACTTATTCTACCTAACACTGAATCGTTCATTTTCCGTTCTGTTTTTTTTCTTGCTGCACGATTGTGTGCCAGCAAAACAGCCGCTCCATTAACTGTTTTTATTGACGTCGAAATTTACAGTAGTAGGCCTATGTTTAATTTCTAAACAAGCTAGTCGATTGCGAAATTGACAGTTTCGTCTAATTTTTTGGAGTGTTAGAGTTCTATGCTAGGATAAGCTATTAAAACAGTGCAGTTATTTTTAGAGCGGAATAATATTAACTTTTGACTATTACCAATTTCGTGCAATTGCAGGCGCCAGCATGCTTAGGCGCATACAATAGACGTAGTGGTCGATCGTGTCGTCTGCAGTAAAAGCGAAAGATTCAAAGTCTCCTGTAGTTACTAGTGCTTTCTCACACCTCTGTGACCGTATAGGGTCGGTGCTCATCTTCTGTTCGTGTCGTCTGCGGTGGCTGGTGACAAATCGATTTCGAACGCGTTGCTGTCACGCCAGCTTGCGCACACAACTAACTCCCAGTGGACTGTCTGCAGCTGTCGCACTAGCTGGTGGCGTCATTTGTGACCCGAGTCCTGACGTACCTAACGAGCCGAAGACACTGATTGAATTTCCCAACAGTACTGAGCGACGCGCACTGTCCACGGATTATAGAGGCTAGCGCATCGGATGAACAATTCTACGGTTGCGCGACGACGTTGTAATTCGATGTTTCATCTAATTACCACCAGAAAATTAATAGTTTCGTGGTGTTATTTCCGAAGATTGTCGTTGATAGTTTTCCATTATTTCGGCCATATCAACGAACGCAACCTCGTTTATTATTTTTCTAGACAATTTTTACCTCATCTTCGACATAATTTACAAACAACGCTAAACTGACCAGCGCTAAGAGCTTGTTACCGAGAGAGGGACGTTTAATGATTAATTGTCGTTAAACTTATAGAATAACTAGAAGGTGCTCGTTAGAGTGCATATCTCCGCCAAGTGAAGTGATTTTAACATTACTACTGTAAAATGTAAAAGTTTTCACCGGAGGGCGCCACCGTTCCTGCCGGTTGTATATGACATGTAGAGATGATGATGAGTCATCATGTATACACACACATACACAAAACGACGGACAGTATGACCAATCTCTTAATCTCCTCCAATGTTCACTACGTTTACCTTGGCGGAGAGCAAGAGCCACAGCGAGGCCCGGGGAAACATTCTCGTAAACCTCCCCCAAACACTTTCAAGGGGCCCCTCTAGGGAAAATTTTTTTGAATTTTTCTTTTCAAAATGATACATTCTGGCGTACTTTATATTTCTAAACGTCGCGAGGCCCGGAGTAGCTAACTCCCGTACCCCAACCTCTCGACGGGCCTGTGGCGAAGATAATACGCCTGTTGTGTGTATGCAGGCAGCCCGGTTGACGTCGGCATTACAATGTACGTCTCCAGCGTTAGTTCGATATCCGAAGTCAACATGGTACGTCTGACGTCTAAGCGCTGAATTGTTTAGTTTTACTGTGTCTAGAATGATGCGTTTTTGTTAATTAATTTGATAGATAGGCCCTAAGCATTCTCAGTATGACATTCAGCAGGAAGAAAGTCAAATTTCAGAAAACACTAAAACCCGATTTAGATTTTCTAGAGGGGCGACTGCAAATGCCAGTACGGAAAACTCAGCTATCGATATGTAGCCTGTAGGGTGAAAAACACAAGTACGAAAAGGAAAAAAGTAATCTTGATTAGAAATTTTGATAATTAGTTTTTCACCGAAGTGTTTTGTTTTGTACTTACATGCTCCGTATTTGCTTTTTTCAATACAAACTTTAGCACCACTTTTCTAGACAGCAAAGAAAATGACGGATGAATGGACACGCGGCCAACGAAATATCACAGTGACAGTAGTATATAACGAATGATTCCTCTTGCCCTATGCACGGTCCACGCAGCCATCCGAAGAACATCAGTACGCGTTATCAAGACAAGTCCGAACCAAAAGTACTGACGGAACCGAAATTACGGCAGCATTAGCGAGATTAAATCGTCAATTATTAGATAGGTTTGTTTGAAGAGGAATTCGAGAAACAACAAAAAGCTTACACCACTAGCTGCAGCCAGTTTGCCGAGTTCTGTGTATTTATTTATCAATAGAAGACCTTGTGGGGTGTGAATGTGTGACGCGAAGAAGTAGGACTATTAGTATTTGATAAATTTTTTCGCCGGGTCTGAATGCGATGATGCCATTGATCGGCTTGTTTGGTAAACACAGATTTATCTACTAATCTTAGAAAACTAAACTACTATAATCTGTAAATGGTTTATGGTTATGGGGGCAGGATTTCACGGTAGATTTCTACTTCCGGCAGCATTGGTTAGACGAACGACTGCGTTTCAACGACAGCAACGACGAACTAGGCCTACTTCTGTGCTGTTACTACTACTACCGCTACTACTAGTTTATTACTACTACGCAGTACGACTACTTCTAAACTAATATTAAATTACTACTGCTACTGCAGCAACGACGAACTGTGTATCAGCAATGAAATGCTGAGCCGAATCTGGTGGCCTGACACGTTCTTCGCCAACGCCAAGTCGGCCAGGTTCCACACGGCTACAACCAAGAACGCTTTCCTACGTATTAAACCCAGCGGCTTGATCGTACAAAGTCTGCGGTATGCGCCGAATTCGTTACCACTTAACAATGCGTTTTATTCTTTACCAACTTTATTTTCTGTGCTCGGCATTGCCACCATTGTTGTTCGTTGTGAATAGAGATGACTTTTTGCGCGCGACAGCATGCAGTGCTTCGCGCGTCTCAGCCATCGTTCAAGCGTCCGTTTGTCCGTCTGTCTGCCCGTCCGTCACACTCTGCGATTGTATCAAAACGGCGCAAGCACTGTGGGCTGCCCCAAGGACTCTAGTTTTTTGGTGACGAAACGGTGCTCCTAGGTGAGGGGGTTTCTTTCGAACGAGGGCATCAAAAAGGGGTACCCCCTAAAAAGTTGAAGATAGGCACAGACATGCTGCCTATCATAACAAGCATTTGTGACAAGGTTTTTACGCGTATCAATTTCGATGACATTGAATGACCTTAAACCTCTAAAATAAGGGTTTTCGTGAATTTTTCGCGATTTTGCGCTGCGACACACATCTTAAAAGTAAATTGCACCGAAATGGCTAAAGATAAACTAAGAAAACCTGTGTATGAAATTTTCAGCATCAAACGCAAATTTTGGCAGTCTAAGTCCTGACTCCTTAAGTTTAATGAGGCCTGCGCACGCGAGCGTCAAAAAGAGGTACCTATAAATAGTGGTTATTTTACCGATACTGGCTCGTCTAGCGTGAAAACTGTTGCAGATAGACATAGACATGCTGCTTATCATAACAAGCACAGGTGACAAACTTTTTAGCGGTATTAACATTGATGACCTTGAATGATCTTGAACTTTTAAAATAGAAGGTTTAAATGTTTTTTGCGATTTTCTGCTCCGGTACACACTTTTAGGGTAAATTGCGACGAAATGGCTGGAAATAGACCAAGACAATCTGCGAACAGAAACTGCTAAGGCTGTCGCGCGTCTCATGAGCTTTGCTCAAATTACTTGTAAGTTTTTCTACTCGCACATTAACAGGAAAACGGAGCGAGTTTAATTCTCAAGGTTGTCGTTTATAATTCCACTTTTTATCGTGCAAAAGCTGATTTCAAGGAGCGGCCTGCGTAGCAACGTGTCGTAAATTTTTTTACGACTCGACACGCCACGAATTGCACTGTGTGCAAATAGCGAGGATGAACTAGCATAAGCATACGTAAACGGTAGAAGTCCAGGTGGCCTTGCAGTAGTTTATGTGGTTTAGTCTATCTGCAAGTAAAACAATTACAAACAAAACCAGGAATGAAATAACTTACCAAATAACCTGAAATCAATGCACTCTGCAATTGAATTTAAGTAAATCTTCGGCGTCTGTTGTAGATTGAGTCCGTGTTCTAGGCATATTGTGTAATATGTTTTTTGTTTATTATGGCTGTTCTGTGCCTTGCGGTGTTTTTTGTTTTTTTGGTATACATTATATTGTTCCCAATTTATTTGTTCATACAAACGTTTAAGATGTGGATTTGGCGCAAGGTGGAAAAGATTAGCTGGACAGCACATATGTCAAATAAAGAAGTCTTCTTTGGTGCAAGAACAATTTTCTCTGGTCTATGTCATCAAGCAACGCCAAGCAAACTAGATCGGGCATGTCTTAAGACATGACTGTCTTCTGGAAACTGTACTAGAAAGGAAGATGAAAGAAAAACGACCAACAAAAAAGCAAGAAAGAAGATGCTGGATCTACTTTTGGAGCCAGAGGACAAGAAGATTAGTTACGAGGAGCTGAAGAGAGGAGCACAGAGCCGAGTCGGATGGCGCTATCGTCATTAGAACCTGCCTTAGGGCAGAGCACTCAAGAAGAAGAAGATTGCAACAACGACTATCCAGCATTTTGCAGTGGCGTCTTGGTAGGAAACAATTGCCCTTGCCTCTTTCACCCTTAAATTTTGGACTGTCGGAAAGTTGTCGGAAATTTTTTGTCTTAGAATTTTTGTCCAAAAATGCTAAACTTGGGACTGAAATCGCCAATTTGGAAAAACTGTAAAGGCAATATTGAAATTTGAAGCATCTGTAATCTGTTTTGTCGAAAATTTGCAGTGTTTTTCAGAAAATTGTAACTTTCCACCCCTCTTACTTTTTAACCGACGACGCTGCTAATGAGTGGCCAGCCTCCCATATGTCGCTGATTTATAGTTAGTAACAACATTGCAGTTACATGTATTATGTAAATAAGTAAGTAAGTAACATAGCACGTTATCTGTCATGACCTCGAACGCGTTTCAATATGCTAATAGAGTAATAAAAATACTTTAGATGACGTATAAAAGTAGGTTAAAAGTGTGTGCTGCATTTAAAAACGTTTGAAGGAGCATTTCAAGTAGATGGACCGGCATGTCCAAAAGCACGGCTTCCGTAGGTTGACATCCTCATCCGCGGAACCTGCAATTAATGAAAACGGTTTGCAGATCGGCGATGCTTGTGGCTGTCAATGCTGGCGACAGATCGAAAGAGATCAACCAGGAGCCCGATTTGCAGACATTGTCGTGAGATATGTCGTAAATGTTCTGTGAATTAGCACATTGGCGTAAGATCACGGTACGTGTAAAAATGTCATAAAATTAACTTAAGTTGTTTTGTAAATCGAATCCCATAAGAGCCATTATATACGTGTCTGCGTGTTTCACGTGTGTGCGGGTGCAGACTGACGGTGACGGCGATGTGCTCGATGGATCTGAAGCTGTTTCCGATGGACTCACAGATCTGTCCGCTTGAGATCGAAAGCTGTAAGTCCATTGATTGCCGCCACTGCAGTGGCGTCGTCAGATAAAAAGTAGGCGGGGCATCAAGTTGTAATTTTTCCACAGCTGCAAATGTCCGACAACAAAAAGTATTGGTGCTCAAAATTTTAACTTTGGCTTTAATTTTCCCCAAACTGAAAGTTTATAATTTCAAATTTTGTATTTTTGTACGAAAAGTTTTGACTAGAAGATTTTCGGACAATTTTCCGACAACCCAAAATTTAGGGGGGGGAGAAGAATTGCCCTTTTGCCACGACGCCGCTGATTGCCTGCCACACGTTGTTGGCCTTCTTGTCACATTTCTTTTTGCGTTTTCTTTTTTACTTTTTTTCTTCTATTTTCGCTTGATGTAACACATAATTTTTAGCGAATGCCACGTTTCCTTTTCGCAGATGAAGGGCTGTCAACTATGGCGTACAATGAACGTGGCAATTTGTTTAGCAAATAAGCATAAATAGTTGTAGCGCATTGTGCATTTTGATTGTATGCATACAAAATTTAACAAAAACTCGGTGGTATGGAGACAACGATAGAGAAGCACGAAAAAGTAAATATTTTAGAACAGAAATTTTGTAAACATCAACACCAATATCGTTAACATGTGCATTGTTTTGCTTCAGTATAGGCTACGTGCGTCTTCTATTTGCTCGCCGCAGATGTCGCCACATTGTTTTGATTGGTCGATTGATCGATGTTATATATTTTTGGCGTGCAAATATCTAAATATTGGATTTGACCTCAGTTGCAGCTTTTGCGGACAGCGACTGGACTGAAGATTTTTTTTATTAGCACTGTCTGGCAAGTCTTACGTTTTAAGTTTTAAATTTACTTACTATGTATTTTCTGATCTTGTTTTGTACTTCCATGTCACTGTACGGTAACCGGACACTTCGGACCTAAAAGTACGAGACACTTTGGACCTATTTTTCAGTATATATTTTTTGTTACTAGCAACACGTTCCGTGTAGGCCTAGTTAGTTAAACAGTTGGACAACTGGATAAACTGTCAGTCACAGTTACAGAAATAGGTATAATATGTGTTTTATATATGTACTTTCATTCGGTCAGTAATGACAATGTCGAATGAAATGGACTGACCGTTTGTTGCGACTCTATGTACGTTCTCATATCTTATATCGCACGCCTATTTGAATAAGTTTCATGCTGCTATAGGTCTACAAAATGAGATTGACTTTGCAAACAAGCCATCATTTTCTCACACAACAAGACGTAAGCCTATGCACGTAACTAAGTAGTTAACTTTAATTTTAGTCAAAAAACCATTAGACCACTATAAATGTCTGACACATTTAGGTCCGAAGTGTCCGGTATGCCACTGTACTACTCTCGTACTTCTGCACTGGTTGATGGATTTATTTAATAAATAAATAAATGCATAAAAATGCATAATGAAATAAATATTATAAGATAAATTTGTTTGTCTCGGTTGAGTATTGTGCGATATATCGCGGGGTCTGTTGTTCACGATGATGACTGAGTCTGAGATAAAGTCGACTCGCTGCATTGATCGTCATGGATTGACGTTCTACTTGCATCTATCTAATGCGCCTTTAGCCGAGCGCAGTTTGATAACTGGGCCGTCGATATCGCTTATTGAATCGTTCGTATGAACTGCACGCCGTTTCTGACAGCGATGCTCGGTGGTCGATGAAAGCTAATTTACTACCGTTTTTTCGCTGCTTTCTTTCATTTCTTTGACGTTTGATGGCGGCTGTTGATGCTTACGTAACTCTTTCGATCGCATGAAATCCGGAAGTAAACTAAACTCGAATCGTGTTAGCTTATATACGGATGCTGCAACTTGGCAAGAATAAACCTTTGCATGGAACGTTCTTATGGGTAAATAATCTTCAATGTAGAAGAACGTGGCATGTTTGCATCAATTTATGCGCGGGCATTTGACAGAATATCTCGCAAGATAGCAAGAACCTCTTACTTTGTAACTTCAAGTTGCCGCAAAATTATTGAACCAAGCCGGTTGTGTTACTATTATCAAAGCTTGAAATGGTGGAAAAATTGCATATAGCACTTAGTTACAATAGCGTTTAACAATTCTGCGGAGATGCAAATTTTTCCCGAGAGGGATAGTCTACACCGTTCGTTTTTTTACGCCTGCGCCTACGTGTGATCACATTTTCTCCGTGTCTAGATCTAGGCCTATAGTTCTGTGAGTCTGTGGCCACGGTGCTGCTGTGAAGTATATTGACATCATAGCGATAAAAAAAAAACTACGTCGGCGTTAAATCCAGATTTGGTGGATCTGTTGCCATCATCATTCGTTGTGTCGCAGCTGCATTCGACGCTCGTGTGGAGGCTGATTCGCGACTTCTGCGGCAACTAGCTATTGTCCTGCGCGGTGACGTCATGCATCGCAGGCCGCCAATTACATTGGGCGACTTCAGTTTTTGACTTAGACTTTCGCTGAGCCTTTTCGCTGAGCCAAAACTAAAACTAAACGTTAAAGTCTGTACTTAGACCAAAGTTTAACTAAACGATTAAAAATGGCGGAAAACCGGTAAACCTAACAGGAAATAAATCAACCAGTTACGCTTGGACTTGCTTATTAGTTTGAGCCGCACACGCAAATGACGTAATTACGTAACGTCGTAAGCCATTGTGTAGTCATTACGGCGTTTATTTTTGGTACCAGACTGTTTTAATTTACTAAACTATTCGTGTTAGTCGCCATGTTTTTGCTCAGCGAAATACTTCACTTTTTGACTTAAGTAGGTACTTAGACCGAAGTTCAGGCTCAGCGAAAGTCTCAGCGAAAGTCTAAGTCAAAAAGTGAAGTCGCCCATTGTGTCTACACTACGCTGCATCCGGCGTTATCTAGTCATCAGTTGACTGCATGTGAACCCCGTCATCAGAGCGACAGACAGACCGAGTAAAACATCGAACCGTATTACTCAAGTTTATCATTACAGTAACTCTGTGTTGTCATAGGATATACAGAAGGCGCTCGTGAGAGTGCATATCTGCGCCAAGTGGATTTTTTTACAAAATGGCACATTTAAACACATTTTACTTAGTGCATTTGTTAGTTAATGATGAAACAAAGATTAACAAGAATTCTTTCTTTTTTAATGTTATTGCCATAACTATAGCATTGAAAGCCGCGAGCGTTGCCGCGGTGACGTCACGGACAGCGCACAGTCTGCTAGTGGCGTAATAACGTCATTATTATTATATGACGTCACGCCGCTGCGCAAGGACAGATGCACAGCGGCACACAGAACGACACACAACAGTGAATACATTATGTTCTACATTCACTACGTTCATTTAGCGGAAATAATATAAAAATAATGGTCTTATTTTATGCGAATGACGGTCATGCTGTTGTACGCGTGCGTTCAGACGCCTATTCCGTGAAGCACATCACATACCGTTGGATGAACGGCGCCGTCGGCTACAACAAAGAAATGCAGCTGCCGCAGTTCGAGATTAAAGGGTTCCGAGTCGTCACGAAGCTAGAAAAGCTCAGCACAGGTATTAGCCTAAGCCAGCTGCTGAACAATACGCTTAGATTTGACGATAGTGACAAATTATCTAGCTTGAATCATATAGAAAATCTGCTCCGCGAACTTTCAAAAGCCACATTTCCTATTAAATTATCGATATCGTCTGTGGCGTCGCGACAAGCGCCTGGGGGCGCCTACCCTAAATTTTTCGCTGTCAGAAACTTGTTCGAAAATCGTCTTCTTGTCGGAAAATCTTTGTCCAAAATGCAAAATTTGGGGCTGAAAACCGCCATTTAAATAAAATTTAGAGGTACAATTAAAACTTTGAGCATCCCTACTGTCCCCTGTCCGAAATTTGCATTGCAGTTGATGTCCGCCAATTTCAACTTCTTGCTTCGCCTATTTTTTTCAACCCACAACGCCGCTGGCCATCATTACTATGTTGCCTGAGTAAAATTGATGTAGCTTTAGAAATGGAAAGATAAAATTAAATTCGTGTTTTGTACGAATAAATGAAGGCAACTACTCGCGTCTGGCGTGTCAGCTGTACTTCGTGCGTCGTCTCGGCTACTACGTCATTCAGATCTACATCCCGTCCACGGCTAGGATTGTTCACCCTGACCGTAACTTTAATCTACATCCCGTCCAGTCTGATAGTGGTCCTGTCGTGGATGTCGTTCTGGCTGGACCGCAATGCCGTGCCGGCGCGCGTTGCCCTCGGTATCACCACCGTCCTGACCCTCACCACGCTCATCTCAAACACCAACGCGTCCCTACCAAAGGTGGTTTCTCTCTCTCCACTTTCGTCACGTTGAAACGCCGTGTGTGAAGTTCTGTTACTGTCTGTGGTAGCGACGACAGTATTGTTTTTTTAGTGTATAGTCGAACGTTTTTGCACTTTTTTCTCTGAGCGCGATAACTCATAAACCACTGCACTAGTTTAACACAAGTTTGACACAAGTTTGCGTGATCATTTACCTCGACAACCTCTAAACCTTATTAAATTTTAAAGTCATATTCAAAGGTCAGGGTCACATGGATTTATTCTGTACATCACATTGCGGCTATTTGCGCACAGTACTTAGCTTTGAAGAAGTCTTAACGAACGATTTTGTTTTAGTTTATGAATTAGGATATGCAAAAAAAACGAAAGATCATTGACCGTGCACATTATTTTAATCAGCCGCTGTCGAGCTATAAAGCATTAAAACTACACAGCAGTGGTAGCAATAAAATGAATAGACCGAATAATAGACTCGCAGGATGATCTAGGCCTACGTCGGCTTTGGTCTGTATATTTTTTGACATGCATATACAGTAGAGCAGTGAAGTCTCAAACTAGAGAGCACCCCGAAAATTTTGCAGTTTGTTACAGCCCGAAACCATTTCGCACACAGATTTTTTGAGTATGTGCCATATAAATTTACACTTCACTTACTTATTTACTTACTTACTACCATAATTCTTTTCGAACCATAATTCGTGAAGTCCGATGTATGTTGCCGTGAAACGTTGTGCCTGTGTGTCTGCAGATATCCTACCTGAAGAGCATCGATATTTACCTAGTGACGTGTTTCGTTATGGTTTTCTCGACATTGCTCGAGTATGCGGCCGTGTCGTATTTGGGCAATCGCAAATGGAAGCCTCGTCCGGCGCTGATAGTGAGCACCCCTCCAGCGCATCAGGCCAGCGACTACTGTCCGCTGCCACCGGCGAGTACTGGACCCGTCTCACTCGGACAGATGTCACCAGTGCTGCCAGCAACCAGTCAGAAGCTCTGCCGCGGCAAGTACGATAACGACGCCAGATTAGGCAACAGAGAGCGCGTGAATCCGTCGTTCAGATTCAGTGGAGAAACGTTCGACAATGTCATCAAGGCGCAGAATGCCATGCATGTGAGTACAGTGATTGTTTTTTTATGATAGGATTGTATCAGAATTGTGCGAGATAGATCTATAAGTAACTTGCACACACATTTTGCCCCACGAGAGCCGGAGCATAGTACAATTTTTATTTGTTTGGTTGTTTTAATACCGCTCTGTAATTTACGTCTGATGTTACTTTTCAAGTTTATAATGACAACGGTAAATATTTGCTAACGTATTCAGAACTGACAGTGTTTGATTCCACGAGGTGAAAATGCAGAAAATGTAAGATAATCGTTATTTCGAAATAATTCTTTTGCGTGAAATACTGTTTAAAACCATCCATGTTAGCACTATCAAGTGACGATAGTTTATTTAGAAGCACGAAGGCGTTTACATCAATGCTCCAGTAAAAAATAAGAAGAAATTTTTTGGCGAAATTAGGGAGGAAGTTAAACCAGAAATATTCTGTGAAGCCTAAAATGCCCAAAATTTGTTTTGGGGCTTTTGAACCCCCGGGGGCCCGTACCGTACTGAGGAGCTCACGACGCTCTTTCAGACCTCCTCCCCATTTCGCACCCTTTCGACGCCTGCTGCGCCTCGTTCTCGGGGCCTACGGCGCTTTACCTTGGGTTAGGGGAGAACTTGCTTTTTATATAAATAATAACGACTTAGGGGGATAGACGCCCATGTAGAAGCAAACATAACTTAGTGAATTATGCTTGCAGGAAGGGCGTGACAGGCTGTGGAGGTGTCAGCCTGAAGGAGATGTGTCGGTGTCTGAAGTGCGCCTGTTGAGTGACGCTGTGGTGATGCCAATGCGTGCGGCGGCCGGGCAGCAGTTCCGTGGCTGGCACGTCTCACCACCGCGCAAACCACATCCAAACCACCACCACCATCGTTATCAGCATCAGCAGCAGCATCAGCAAGTGCCGATGAAGACGGACACTGACGAGCATATCATCCAACCAAAGACGACCGTGACAACGTCGACGACGACGTCGGCGGCCAGTCCGAACCCGAACGTGCGTCGTGCGAACGCCATCGACAGATATTCACGCCTCGTGTTCCCCGTCTTCTTCACCGTGTTCAGCATTACTTACTGGACATATTACATCAAAGCCAGTTCAAGCATGGTCAACCTGGCTGGATTTGTTGTCGAGTGATGACTGATTACGTCACCACAGTCGACCACTTCGTCAGTCAGTGCACTGCAGTGGACGGCCAACACATCTCGTCACTGAGTCTAGCCATTCGCTGTAAAATGTACAGTTTGTACACATTGTCGAATGACAGTGTTATATACTATTAAGTCATGTCAGGCATATAGAGATCTTATGTATACTGTAGATATTTACTAAAGTCAGGTATCGCCGTAATCTACTTCAACTCGTCATCATCGGCGTATAGCGTTCGTCGAGACTTTTTGACACTGCTTATGTGATCAAACGCTTCCGCTTTCTCTGTACAGCTGTTGCGTTTTTTTCGCAGAATCAAGCGTAATTATGGAAGTATCGCAATAAAAATACATTTACTTTATCGTTGATCTGATTGTGTAAATACACTGTCGCGAGTGTTACCGTATCTTTTATTTTGCGCTGTCGTACATGAACGACTGCGGACCAACGTGTTTTTTTCTGATGTACAAATGTGTCACTAAAGTCGGAGTTATATGAACTCGACAAATGCGTCCGCAGTTGTAATTAAGAAATCTGAGCTAATGCTCATGAGACGCGCAAGAGCCTATAGCAGTTCCTGTTCACAGGTAATCTTGGTCTATCTCCATCCATTTCGTCGCAATTCACTCTTTTGCAGCCAAAATCGCCAAAAAATCACTAAAACACCTATCTTTAAAGTTCAAGGTCATTCAAGGTTATAAATGGTGACATTCCTAAGAAGCTCGTCGCCAGTGCTTGTTATGATTAATAAACAGCATGTATGTGCCTGTCTGCAACTGTTTTCACGCTAGACAAGCCAACAACGGATAAATAACCACTTTTTAGAAGGTTTCCCCTCTTTGATACCTGCTTGCGCAAACCTCCTTGAACCTAGAGGGTTCGGACTTTGACTGCTAAAATCAACATTCAATGATAAAAATGTTTTGGTTCAAGGTCATTCAAGGTCATCGATGTTGACACGTCTAAAAAGCTCGTCGCCAGTGCTTGTTATGATATGCAGCATGTCTGTGCCTATCTGCAACAATTTTTACGCTAGACGAGCCAATACCGGTAAAATAACGTCTTTTTAGAGGGGGTGCCCCTATTTTGCCCCCTTATTCATGGGGACCCTCTTGACTCAGCGGCATGAAATTTTGTCACGAAATACCAGAGACTCTAGGCTATCATACGGTTAAAACCAGAACTCTCTATCTCACCTGGGCTCCAATCGGTACCGGGTCGTGACGGACAGACAGACGGACAGACAGAATTACCGTAGCTTATACGCGCTATAGCTATGCTAGCTCTCGCGCGTAAAAATGCTGGTGGTTTTCAAGATGTACAGTGTAGTTAATGAATGCATGCATGCAGGCAGGTAGTACGTTCCTAGCGACATAGCCCTATTATATCAGCTTCGGCATGAATTGGCCATTAGGTTTATCGTCGTGAGTGTTGTTTCGGTGACGCTGTTAAAATATAATCTTGCTAGTGTAGCGTATACCTTTTTTTAACGGCTTCTCGTTTGAACGGTGCAAAGAATCATGGATGATATTGTTTTTGCGCCCTGATTCTTTCTGAGACTTTGGCGCTTTATAAATCATTTACTTACTTACTTACTTCGATTTTGCATCCACTACAATGCTGCTGCATTGTTAGTAGTACAAGACTCAAGTAGAAGTGTTAACAAGTTTATTAATATCTCAGATTGCATAACTAGTCGGCAAAAGCGCATCTAGATATAGTTTTGATTTGGGAAAATAAACGAACAAACTAAACAAAAGATGCGAGTCTACTATGGACATTTCAGTTTGTGACTACATTCGTTAATACGCCTAAAGTTAGTTAATGATATACTCGAAACTGTATAATCAATCACATGCCACAGATCAACGATCAAAAGATATACACAGAGTACGTCATCAGACAATCAACAGCGAACAAACTGCAGGTACCGGTAAACAAAATAATACTAGTCATCGACCACATGCCTGACTGATCTTCCCGCCCGCTCCTGACCAAGCTAAATTACGCACGTCACAAGCACGTCCGAAACGTAGCGTTCCTTGGAAATGATAATACACTGTTATCCGTTTAAATGAGAAACATTATTAATCAGTTTGTCTGCGGAAGACTACGGTCTATAATGACTGATAGACGGTGCGTGTGACGTCATAAGGATGGACGACCAATGAGACGACGCCGCTGGTGAAAGATGCAAGCAATTATTGCATCGGCGTGATGACTGGCGTGAGGAGACGAAACAAGACGACGCAGCAGCTGTTTTAGACGAATCTTCGCACAGATATATATCTGAAACAACGAACATTCACACGCCAGCGTTAGAGGCTCCACAAGCCGTATTCGATATCCGAATTCGCCGCCGATTTTTTGATTCCAAACATCTATGTCGGAAATTTGCAGCTGTCTGTCCAAAAATTGCAACTTCCTGCCTTGCCTACTTTTTAAATCCACGACGCCGCTTACGACAAACAAAAAACAGCTTTGATCTGTACGAGAAGAAGCCAACGACAAAAAAAATTGCACACGACAAAGTAAAGATACTAAATTGTTACAGACCGAAGTGAAGGCTAATGAGGCGGAGGAGGCGATGGCAGAAGTACAGTCTAAAAGTAGGAGGCTCGTCTGGACGAAGACGATGAAGTTTCGCGGCTGACAGACATGGCCCGTGAGCGAGAAACGGCCCCACGGCCGCCACCCACACCTCCGCCAATCATCGTGGTCGAATAGCGCACGACGTTGACGCTGCTGGCACGGTCGGCCCTCCTCTCTGCCTCCTCTAACAACTGCTGCGTCTTGCGGTACTTGGACATCGTTATGCTCAACATCTCCTCCTGCAACAGTTTCACGAAACAAGCGCGGTCTCGCTGGTCACTTCGATCCGGACCGGTAACGAGCTTGTCTCATGACACAAAATCGTTGATTGACTGTTATTTTTTACCAGGTCTTCGGCAACACCCTGTTTAAAATGACAACGAAAACTTGTTTAAGCTACAGACAGCTAAGACATGGTGCTCTATGTTGACAGTTAACGTAAACATTTTCATTGCATCAAAGTTGTTTTTATACTAGATAAACGTTTTCTTGTGTGCTACGATACCAGTTTGGACTGTGAATGGAGTAAGTCTGTTAGTCGACGTGTGATTTCTTGCTTATGGCAATGTCTACGGGATCAACGCCTCCTACGGTGAGCGATAATGTGGGAAGTCAGGCAGCTCACCCTCCTCGACAGAATGAGCTGCTGTGTTTTATCAGTCAGAAGAGCA
>Ga0209671_1002871_pt1 | contig 16187 bp, 7 predicted proteins | sample WorMetHERISLAND2_2_FD_187401 | JGI IMG/M metagenome (GOLD analysis project Ga0209671, IMG submission 187401) | Marine gutless worms symbiont microbial communities from Max Planck institute for Marine Microbiology, Germany - Olavius geniculatus... | ecosystem: Host-associated > Annelida >...
GCCTAGAGCTAGATCTCATTATATGCCACCGCTTCTTGATGACGTGGAGCGGGTTGCATCTGCAAAATTTTTAGGCGTTATTTTTCAGGACAACTTTAAGATGGATTTGCATGTTAATTCAATTCTGAGTCAGTGTAACCAGAGATTCTATCTACTTAAACTCTTGCGTTCTCAAGGCATGTCGGCCGTTCAGTTGGAACAAATTGTTCAAGCTATCATCGGCTCTCGGATTAGATATGCCCTCCCGGCCTGGTCAGGATTTTTAACGGTGGAACTAATGAATAAATTACAGTTTACCTTGAAACGTCTCTATAGGTTTGGTCACACTGCTCAGATTATGTCTTTTAATGATATTGCGGAATCTTGCTCACGTGATCTTTTTCACAGTATTACGAAACCTGGTCACTGTCTTCATGAACTGTTGTCATGTTAAGCCGAGCGTCCAGACAGTTTGCGCCCTCGTGGACATGATTATGTGTTGCCTGTTTGTAGTAAAAATTGCATAAACAGTCTTTTTTAGTTAGATCACTTTTTGACTGTGTCTAATTATTTTATTTTATGCTATGTTACCTTGTCTAAATTACATTTCTCTTCTGTTTTGCTATTGTATTATGTGCGTTTGTCACATATTTTATTAAATACTGTGTTACTGTGTGTGTTACTGTTACTTTATGCGTTGTGTCGACGTGGTAGGTTCAAGCGGACGATGCGACGGTGAACAGTGCTATGGAACAGGTACTGGCCGGCTGGTCGAACTACCTGACCGAGTCACGTGACTCCGCCCACGCACGGGAGGTCGCCAACGCCGCCCACTTCCGTTACAACGACGATGCCATGGCCATGATCTCTGACACAGGGCTCGAGGTCTGGGGAATTCTTGATGAAATGCAGCCGGCCTTCTGTCGTCTGGGCATCGACGCTTGCCTCTTCTGACCGCGGACAGACTTAGCCATAGCTATGATCTACCGCAAACAAACAGCTATAAAAAAAAATTAAGCTAATGCTCACGAGACGCGTGAAAGCCTATAGCCGTTCCGGTTCAGTGGGTGTTCACGTTAAGTTGATACACAAATACCAAATTCTCTATCTGGATCGCATAATGATAGTTCCGTGCAGCCGACGGTGAAAATTTGGTAATCCTAGCTTGCACCGCTTTTGACTGATCCACCCGTGTGACAGACGGACGGACAGAATTGCGATGGCTAAGACGTGATGAAAGCAGTAGCTGCTTTCGCGCGTAAAAACAACCGCACTGTACGTTTAATGGATATTCAACTTTCACATTATTTGTTTAGATTTGACAGAGCCTTTTGCTGCTTAAACGAATGCTGTTTGTACTGTATAGTGGAAAAACTATTTTGATAGTTGAGCTTCATTTTGTAGTTGGCATTTTCGAAGTTTGTTTTTTCGATGTTTTACTGTTGTATTTTACCATTTTACGTGATTACCTCCTCTGTGCAATGCGTGTTTATATTTGGTACGTAATATGTGTTGAGATTAATGTTTTAGTCTGGATGACTTTATGACTAAAGGCGAGTACAGAGCGACGTAACTGAACTGAACTAAACTGAACTGACATGGTTCAGTTTTCGACGAACTGGCTAATGGGCAAACAGTAATGCGTTACAGTGGGCACCGTCTAACGGCGTCGGTGACCTACGTGACTACGCACGCGTACGCGTCAGCGTATACGCAGTGGACTCGCCCTGCTTGCCCATTGGTCAGTTCGGCGAAAACTAAACAGTGTCAGTTATACCCCATTTACACGATCGAGCAAACTTCGAGCTGGCTCACCCAGCTAGCATATAGCCAGCTCGTCGAGCCAGCTTGACCGTGTAAACGGGGTATTAATTTCAGTTCAGTTTCGTCTCTCTGCACGCGCCTCAAGACTAAATGTCAGGCTAGTGACGTATCTGCTTCACACCAAATGGAGCACAAGTTCTCCGGACTACTAAAGGCCACTTTCCACTTTTGTGAAAATGCTACTTATGTGTCGCTGTAAACTGTCTTTGACGAAACTGCTCTCAAAAACGTTGGTTTAGTGATAAATGTACGTTAGACGACTTTTATAATTAGTGAAATTTGTGTACTGTACTAATGCTTGCTTGCGGTGTCGCAATTTTGCAAAAATTGTCAAATTTGGGCTCAACATTTTCTTCTCCCATGTTTTTTGGGTTAAATTTTACCATGTTATTTTCTGCTTTTTTCCAAGCCAAACCCTATTTTCTGTCCCTTTTAGAAATGCTAAAAATTAAGAATTACGTTTACGATTTGGATGGAGGGGGGAAGAGGGGCTTTTTGCACGGAGAAAAAATATAAGTTGGGCACAGTTTGCGTTTTTACTCGTTTTATATTACGCCTTATTGAAACAATAGTACGTTTTTTGAACATACTGTAGTCTTTGCCTAAGTCATTGCAATTGTCTGAACGTGTTTGCAATATTTGTGCATTAACGTGATTTTTGTGTGATTGATCTGTTTAGTGACGGTGCCGATTATTTACCGTGAATTGTTCCAGAAAATGTCAAAATACTTTTTGTTTAATTTTTATAAAGTGCATATTTTTGTAAAAAAAACTATATTTAATACATAGACTTCAGTTTTGTATAGTTCGTGTTTTCAAAGTTTAATTTTCGTTTATCGCCTTGTCATGTTTTGTTACGTTTTACGCAGTTTGTACTGTTTGTATGTTGAATTTAGACTTTTTAAAGATATTTTTTTGTTACGTTTGTTTTTGTCGTATGGCATTACAAATATGATCTTCGCTGTTGCTTAATGCATTGTGTCTTGTTGAAATACGCAGGCTTATTCTGGCTCAGGCTTACTGATTTTTGAAAATTCATATTTCACAAAGTAGTGCAGAGACGCAGTTAAAATGTTTTGCGATATTTAGATGTATCATTGCAAAGTATAACACAGTGCGCTAGTGAAAGAGTTGTGGAAGTCGGTCAACATTTAGCGAACATATGAACTTAATACCCTGTTTACACGATGAAGCAAACATGAAGCAAAGTTATTAAAATACACGTGCATGACGTGTGCTTGAAGTTTGCTTCATGTTTGCTTCATCGTGACGCGGTGTCTATTGTCTCAACCCGCAGGCAAACCATTTAAAGCGTGGTTTCCATCAATGCAACGCACAAAACGTAAGCAACACAACGAGCGCAGCGGACGTGACGACTGCTTTCGTCGTTGCGTTTTGACCGTTGCCTCAGCTGCGTTCGTTTTGTGTTATCGGGTGTTTACACGATGAAGCAAACATCAAGCAAACATCAAGCAAAAACATGAAGCAAACGTGAAGCAAACATGAGGCAAACTTACAGCACACGTCGTGCACGTGTATTTTCAATACATTTGCTTCATGTTTGCTTCATCGTGTAAACACGTTATTACGTCGCGTGGGTTGCGTGGGTTGCGTTTAATGGAAACTCGGCTTTCGCGTCGTATATAGCGAAGAGACGCGGCTGTATGCAGGAAGAGCAGGGGTCACGTGATGTTACCTGGATTGGAGTAGACAGACACGTGACTCTCGAGTGATGCCCCCAGGTGTGCACTGTCCAGGCACGCACCGACAAATGAACCACTGCAGCCGAGAACAGCGTAACTGTAGGACAGAGGTTACCGGTATACCCTGCATTTCAGACACTTGTAAAGAATAAATTAACAATTACAGTAATTCTAAAATAGTTTCTCCTCTGATTCGTTCGCGACATATTATGGCGCACCGCTATGTAAGTCCTAGATTTTGCCCATCCCCCTCCCATTTAGCGCCCTCGTTCGGGGTGACCCCCTTCGAATTTATGGAAAAGCTTTACGGTTCCTAAAACTTTGCGTCTTCCAGGCAGCCGACGGTGAAGATTTGGTGATTCTAGCTTGCACCGCTTTTGACTGATCCACCAGTGTGACAGACGGACAGAATTGCGATGGCTAAGAGGCGCTACAGCAGTAGCGTAAAAATCGCAGGCGCAATAAAACATAAATGACCGCTAGTCCACTAAGACGCGTATGTGAGCGTAGTCACGTAGCCACCGACGCCGTTAGACGACGCCTACAGTAATACATTACTGCTTGCACGTTGGTAAGTTCGTCAACAAGAAATCTGAGCTAATGCTCCTAAGACGCGCGAGAGCCTATGGCAGTTCCTGTTCGCAGGTAATCTTGGTCTATCTTCATCCATTTCGTCGCAATTCACTCTTTTGCAGCTAAAAATTGCCAAAAAATCACTTAAAATCAATATTTTAGGGCTCAAGATCATTCAAGGTCATCGACGTTGATATTCTTAAGAAGCTCGTAGCTAGTGCTTGTTATGATAAGCAGCATATCTGTGCCCATCTGCAACCATGTTAACGCTAGACAAGAAAACACCGGATAAATTACCACTTTTTAGAAGGGTACCGCTGTTTGACACCCGCGTGTCCAGGCCGGTTTTAATCTGAACGATCCCGACTTGGACTGCTAAAATCTGCATTCAATGCTGAAAGTTTCGTATGGAGGTTGTCTTGGTCTATCTCCAGCCATTTCGGCTCAATTAACTCTTGAAATGCGTGTCGCAGTGCAAAATAGCGAAAAATTCACTGAAACCACCTATTTTGGAGGTTCAAGGTCATTCAAAGTCATCGATGTTGACATTTCGTTGACAGTGCTTGTTATGATAAGCAGCATGTATCTGCCTGTCTGCAACCATTGTCACGTTAGACGAGCCAATAGCGGTAGAATATCGTGTTTTTAGGAAGGATGCCCCCTTTCGCCCCCTCGTTCGTGGAGACCCCTTTCACCAAATGGCATGAAATTTTGTTACGAAATACTAGAGACACTAAGCTATCATATGGTAAAACCCGAAGACTCTATCTCAACTGGTCTTGAAACGGTACCGAGCCGTGTCACACAGACGGACGGACAGACGGGCAGAATTGCCATAGCTAAAAATATACGCGCTATAGCTAGCTAGCTAGCTCTCGCGCGTAAAAACTAAACCATGTTAGTCGAGTTTAGTTCCGTTCAGTTACGTCGCTCTGTACGCGCCTTAACATAATACGACAGGCGATGCCCCCGCTGCATAGGTGTTCTCACTCGCCGCCTAAGAGAAAATTCGTTCGTCGCGCCGGAAGTAGGCCGTCTATAGAGGGGAGGGGAGGGTCGGTGGTCAGCTGACTGAGAGTGGCGCTCCCTATAACTTCTCCTGTCGCGGTCGGCCAGCAACGCTTTGAGGCTGCAGGCTCTGAGGTGGTATAGGCCTACAACACACTCACTCACTGCAGCAGGGCGCCGTGAATGTTACGGGCCAATGCCTAGTCCATATACCGGCACAGTTGTTGCTGGCCTAGTAGCGTGCCGTGCAGCAATTGTATCACTGAAAACTGCAGCAAGTGTGAGCTAGCGAGCGATATATTAAGTCTCGTTTGTTTACTGTTTACTGTTTATACTTCTTCGCGGGTTGGTTGTCTGTCTGTCTGTCTGTCCCGGCCGGCTGTTGATATGATAGCGGATATCGCACGACGACGATAAAAAGGCAAAGAACGAATGGCGATGAAGGAATTCTAATTGCCGCATGCAGCCGTCGGAGCTCAGCTGACGAATTGCAGGTAGGCTATCTATGTGAGCCGATGCTGCACTGTGTGTTCAGTTTTCTCAGTCAATTCTCGCATAGCACAGAACCGGCTAGTTGTATTAAATATTTTCCCTGTCGCCTTTGCTGAATCTGCTAATGTGCAACAGAGCCTACTGCCACCAGTAGTAGGTTAACTATAAGTTTGCAAGTTAACTAAGTTCCCCTCGTCTAGGACAGGAGCGTCTGCATCATATAGACTCAACCTTGGAGCAAATGCTCCTAAAATAGGGGGAGGTTTTTTGGTAAGTTAAAGAAAAGAAAAGTTGAATATTACAAAAGTGTGTTGTGACGCTTAGCGTGCAACAAATTCGTTTTTCGCGCTGGGGGAACTTAGGATGCTCCCCAAACTCTAGTGGTCTGGGGAAGGGGATTCTCCCTCTCCATTTGCCACCCCCTCGACGCTTACGGCGCCTTGTTGTCGGCGCGTACGGCACCTCACCTTATTCTGTTATGGGGACTTGCTCCAAGGACTTGGGGGGACAGTCGCCCCTGGTCCAGGAAACAGTCAGGAAATGATTTCGTAGGCCCCTATTGTTTTGAGCCGCCGGCAAGTCTAGGGGGGTAAACTTAGGCCTATCTGCCGGCAGTTGATATCCTGACAGTATGACAGCTTGACATCTTGACAGCCTATAATAGCTCTATGCCTATGTCTCCTTCAGCTGTTTTTGGAGAGCCTTCGAACTCGCCAGTTCTTCAGAGAAATTCTCACGCTTTGCACTCGCACAGACGCGATGTCTGATTTTTGACATCGCAGTCTGTCGGTTTTGAAGGCCTAGGCAGCCTCGGTTCGTAGAAACCACGCAAAGATTTCCTACGCGTTGTGCCGGATGCGACGTCGCTCAGAGTTGTACGCATAATAGCCTATCGACTAGAGGATATTGCATAATGCGTACTAACGTTACTATAACGGTATCAAAAGGTATCGCATTAGACCTTAGTACTGAAATGTATGCAATATAGTTCGCGCGAGACCACTGATACACTTTTGTAAGTGTTTTAGCCGACCGTACTTAAGTAACGGTCGAGCTTTTGGTATGGTTGTCGTCTGTCTGTCCGTCCGTCTGTATGCGACGGAATCGGATGTATATGTGTGGCTAGCCTTTAGGTCATAGGGAAAAGCTTTTACACGAGTTATTAGCCATGTGTGTTAAAATCGGGCATGTGAAATTTTAGCCATCTAGTGCAAAACGAACGTTTTCAAATTGGGGTTGAATGAAAGGGTGTAGGAAATTTGATGAAAAACCGGCTATAGCTCTGAAACTATAACAGTTACGGCCAAGGTTACTATAAATCACTAGTAGAAAGTGGCATATACGCCCTTTCAGGTGAAATGAAAATCATTGACCTTGGATGACCCTGAAGGTCACTGACAGCCAGTATGGTCGGCTGTCCTAGCGACAGCTGGGCTTTTTGTTTCTGCAGGCAGACATTCGTTTACTGCTGCAAATGTTGTCACAGCTATACGCATACTGCTACACGTTTATCCTGTAGTCCTATACTGACCCTCACAGCTTGGGATGTTCATTCCTTTTGACCAGGTAGCCTAAAAGTAAAGGTAGCCTACCATATAGGCAGGTGTGCTCACCTCCCTGGTTATTTAGGCCATTGAGCTCGTGAGTACTGTGCGTATGCGCGAACGGAAGGATCAACTGCAGACGGCATTCAGAGAACGTCGACTCATAGTTGATTAAATAGAGATGCAAAGCGTATATAGAGGGGGTATTTACCCCGGGCCCCGCAACGTTTGGGGGCCCGCCGTCGCTCAAAAATTTAAAATACGCTAGAATGCCTTTTTTAAAAAAATTCAAAAATTTTCTCCCCAGAGGGGCTCCGCGAAAATGTTTCCATGGGCCCCGTTGTGGCTCTCGACGTATAGAGGTTGCGAGCGGTCCGTTTAGATTAGCGAAGTTGCTTTACGCCGAGCCCGGTTAGTAGGATGGGTAACCGTGCAGGCTATGGCGAACGTGATCCGTCTAACTAGGCCTGTGTTGTCAGCCATGCAGTAAATTAAATAAGTAAGTAAGAAAAGGTAAGAAAAACGTGAAATTATGTAGCGCGTGACGTTAAAATAATTAACCTCTAACCGACTCATGGGCCATGGCCATCCAATAAACGTCGCTGTGTGTGCGAACTGTGAAACATAGCTTGTTTTATTCTTAGTAGCCTATTTGAGTAGTTAAATAGATTGTTAAATTGGCGCGGTGGTATGTCTGCAAGCTAAACCGTGCACCGCGCGGTCAACTGTGCATGGTCAGTACGGGCAGTGTGAAGGGCCGCATAGTGCGCTGCGAGTGACATTAGCTAATGTCAACCGTCTGTTAGTTCTTAGACTGCGAAGTGCTGCTGGTCACTTCTCTCTAACTCACGTAAACAGCTATGTAATTATGGCAAAGCTTGTCCTGACCTCTTTTGACCTTTACTATGAACGTAATTAAGCGCTGGACATTCATGTCGTGTAGCTTTGGCTTGCGGCGGAGCGATTCTACCGAAGTGTTTACTTTTACCGTGTCAGTGTTTCTAATTCTGTCGACTCGACAGTCTTGGCTTTGTTCTAAGAATATTGCCTCAGGATCGATTGACCACTCAGAGTGCAAATGACGCGATTATGCTGGTTTACTTAATGTGCTCTTCCTTCCTTGTGTTCGTGGTAAGACGCGTGTGGCGTCTTGCCCGTAATAGGGTGTTTACACGATCCAGCAAACGTCCAGCATTAGCATGTGTATTTTGAATACGTTTGCTGGAAGTTTGCTGGACGTTTGCTGGATCGTGTAAACACCCCATGCGGATTGTTGTCTCCAGCGGGGTTCTAGCGCCTCGCTAATAAATGATATTCGCTCAAACAGACCTTCACGTTTAGTAAGTAAGCTTGTGTAAGTAAGCAAAGTGTAAACTTATATGGCGCCCATATAAGACAAGAAGCCCGGCTGTCGTTAGGGAAGACGTTCTGCAGCCTATACAGCTCCTGTTGCAGTATATACTGACCTTCAATGTTATCCAAGGTCAGTGATTTTTTTATCTCATCTGAAACGTCGTATGCGACTTTCTAATCCTATTAGTGATCAATTGCAACCTGTAGGTCTTATCTCGCACCGTTTAGCCACAATACATATGTGACATCCGGACGGACGACAGACGGAGAACAATCGTGCCATGGATGCTGTACAGTGTACAGCATAGCTGTAGCGCGTCAAATATCCCTCATGCGCTCAGTACATATTTTTGTCGTCAATATTGCAGAAAAAAACTATGTCTTTAGCTGCTGACGTCTTGAGACTCAGTTCTGGATCACGAGGGTGATGAGCACAAACGAAGCACACGTCAAGCACTCGTCAAGCCGGTTCAAGTTTATAGATTGCAATGGCATAGCTCGTCGAGCATACATCTTGCATTCGTCAATCACATATCGAGCTTGCTGGATGACTGCTTGATGTGTGCTTGATGACTTTGAGTGCTCGACGATCGCTTGTCAAGCCACTTTCATTGTGTAAATGGGGTATTACTGAAAACAGAGGACACTGCATTAGTGTGTGTGTGCTTTCACAAACACTGCTAGTTGTGCCGAAGCATATTAGCAATATAATAGGCCTAAATAATAGGTAGTGCCATATCAAAGTGGTCGTTATTCATTTCCGGTGAGCTCGGTGGCGGATATTTGCTGCATAATTAGAGGCGTATGAGTGCGGTAATAAATGTTGATCTTGTACGTGATCAGTTGGCTAGCCGGAACAGTTTAGCAAATCGTGTGGAAAAAACAGTTCTTTCATTTTTTGCAGTTCTCGCATTGGCATCGCGTCTCAGAACAACTAGGGGCTATACGGAGCGTCACCTGCCATATGAGATCTCTGCCACCCGACATACGTAAACGCGCCTGATGCAAGTCATCAAGCAACGCCAAGCAAACTGGATATAGGACATGTCTTAAGACACGACTGTCTTCTGAAGACTGTACTAAGATGGAAGGGGAACGGCCAAGAGGAAAACCAAGAAGGAAGATGCTGGATCTACTTATGGAGCAAGAGGACAAGAAGATAAGTTACGATGAGCTAAAAAGAGGAGCACATATTTGGGTCGGATGGCGCCATCGTCAGTGGAATCTGCCTTAGGGCAGAGCACGCAAGAGAGAGAAGAGAAATCACTGTCTGGAGAGTATATTTGTTCGTTTAACACTCACTTATCCCACCGAGGCCTCTGCTTAACATACATTACGAAATTGAAATGGCAGAGTATGGGCTTAACCCCGTGACAGTTCGCCACAGCTTAATAACGATTGCGGTTATAGTGAGGATCATTTTAACGTCTGCGTTGGGAGCTCACGTATCACGAGATATCGTCACGCCTTCTAGTGGCCCGCAGGCCTCCTTATAACATCACATTACTATTATTCTCACGCTGGCCAAGCGTTTGTCGTGTCTTGAACGTATTAGCTCGGGGAAATGCCCCTACCTGCGTGTAATGTAACCGACCGTGTGCACCTGTAATGCTATTCGACAGCAAGAGATTGGCATGCGGAGGAAATTTGTATATCTGTCGTTTGTGTTCCGCTGACAGTCACGCCATGTTCGTGAGTCATTTGGCAGCCTTGTCTTTCACTAAGCCGTCTTGATTAGGTTGTCGTGCATTATGACTCGAATTTAAGTAAGTAAGTAAGTAAGTAAGCGAGTCACTATTTTATTTCGTACAGACCTGCGAGTGAGATCTTTTTGGATAGTGTAAAAACAGTAAGAGAAAAGAAAAGAACTTTAGGCTGTTAGAAGAAATGTCGTTTTTATCTAGTTTTATGGCAGTAATTGTGCTGACTTTCACTCTCAAGGCACATGCACCGATTATGACGTGTAAGCTATTTTTTATTTACTTATTGCAACCGTCTTAATGGGCCGCAATATGGGTCGTGCCTGTCCGTCCGAAAAAGTACATAGCGCTGTTTTGCTGCAGGCCGTGTATTTGTTAGCTCCGTTTATATATCGATTGTTTTGTTCTGTTTGTTCTCTTTCTGTTTGTTCGTCTCCTGCGGATTCTTAACTCGAAAATATAAAGACTTATATAGTGAAGCAAAATCCACGTAAAGGTTCCGCACGGCATGACTAACCGATGTGCCAGTTTTTATAGCTCTAAGATCAGATATCATGGTTAGGGTTATAGACAGCTGCATAATATGTCGGCACTGAGTCGACGCATTTAAAAGAATGTCATGTGCAAAACAGTTAGATCGATGTATTTATTACTAGTCGTTACTTCCGTGAACGATGGCGTGGAGGTTATGCGATACCCGGTAGAGTTTATCTGTTGTATGTTTTGTTTGTTTGCTAGCGAATTACACCAAAAATGCACGTGGATTTCTGGGACTGGGCTGAAATGTTCAGGAAAAGTTAGATTTGGCCAAACTCAACCAAGATTATTAAACTAAGGTGGTGATCCGGATTGGCCTATTGCAGCATCTATTAATTAGCAGCATGGTTCTCTCTCGCAGTGCTAAAGTATCCGAAAATCCGCGTCCTGTGACTTTGACGTTTGACCTCTGACCTTGAAATTCAATAGGATTCTTTCGGTTGACGACTTACGTGTTCGTGCGAAATTTCATCGAGCTATGCGCAGCGGTTCATGAGTTATCATAGTGACAGAAAAAAACAGGCAAAGCAAAAAAACTTCACCACTATGCTGAAAGCAATACTGCCGTCGCTACCGCGGACAGTACTTAGAAATCGACACAGCGTCGTTGGAGATATGCGCTCTGCGAGTGCCGTTCTAGTTTGTGTGCTTTGGCTGTAGATCGCATCGTGTAGCTGTTGAGTGAGTCTCGTGACGACCGGCGCGCGATGGATCACGGGATACGTCGTCACGTGACTATACGCTGCTCGGACGTGAACTCGGTGCGTGCTGCGGTGGTACCGGTGCTTGAGGGTGATCTGGACAAACTGCCGGCGATGCCGTCAAGGACTGTTCGCGTCTTCCTTAGCTCCACCTTTTCAGGTAGCGACGCTGCTAGCTCTATGATCGCACGACGTTCGCTCTGCAATAGCTTCGTAAATTTTTGCAATATACACGGTTATCAAGCCTACAAGATGGTGCTAAAGGCGCGTACAGAGCGTCGTAACTGAACTAAACTGACATGGTTACCTCCGCCAAGGAGGTTATGTTTTTGCCGGTTTTTGTCTGTTTGTCTGTTTGTTTCTGTGTCAGAAAGATAACTCAAAAAGTTATGGACGGATCTTTCTGAAATTTTGAGGGTATGTCGGGCATGGCATAAGCTACAAGTGATTAAATTTGAGGGGTGATCCGGCAGGATCACTGTATCACTGTATGTACTGGATCACTGTATAATTTTCGTTACCATTGCGTTAAAGGGGGCATACAGGAACCGCTGCAAAACCGAAGATGTTGACGCCACCTGGCGAATAGCATTGCCTTGGCGGAGGTACCTGCGAGCTATGATTGCTTTCTAGTTTAGATTTTGACGAACTGCATGAGTAATGGGCAAGTAGTAATGCGTCACAGTAGGCACCGTCTAACGGCGTCAGTGGCCTACGTGTCTTCGCTTACGTACGCGTCAACCAATGACCAGTGAGTTAGCCTTGCTTGCTCGCTGGTCATTTCATCAAAAACTAAATCGTGTCAGTTCAATTAAACTGAGTCGCTTTGTACGCGCCTTAAGAGCACACGCGGTGCGTTTTTAGAGCCAGCTCGTAGAGCCAGCTTTCTCATGTAAACGGGTTATAAAACTTAATTGCTTTATTGTTCTCTGTTTATATTTTGCAGTTGTTTTATTGTATTGCGTGCTCTTTTAGATTTTTTAAAATATTTTGTTCTGTTGTGGTTGACTTGTACGTCTCATGCATGTTCAGCAAACTGTTACTTACTTTTTTCTTATTCACTTACTTTTATAGTGATACCGCCTATCGCTGAAAATCACTTTATAGCAAGTCTTTCTTCATAGCTGCGCCGATGGAAGAAGGCGATATTTTACTGGATCCTTTTGTTTATACGGCATAGATTACGTAATCAATTTTTTTTGTGGACGACGCTTGTTTCAAGGAACGTTCGATTAAGGCCGATAGACACTACCCGTTTAAACGGGCCGTAAGTATACGGGCGATAGAAAGAATTTATTGGTAGGCCTACTGTTCGTTCGAACGGGTAGTGTATATCGGCTTTATCCGGATTGCGCATTGAATACATTAACTAAAAACAGATACTGCGTTTACATGTTAAGTTGAATTACTTTGCTAGTAGCTTATTCCTTGTAGGCCTAATTAGAGCACTTATGCCAAAGAGTGTCAATGACAATGCGTGTATTTCAGACATGACGCCGGAGCGCAACGCGCTGATGGAGCAGGCGTACCCAAGACTGAAGGAGTACTGTCGAACACAGTATCGCTTTGAATTCCAGGTAAGAAACGAATCCGCTTTTACGGTGCAATCAATCAACAATCAAAAAAATAACCACTGACAAGAATGACCAGCGGTGTAAAATAAGTGCAAAAAGGATAAGATAAAACTTTAGATGTATAAATGTTAAAAGCTTAGTCAGAGATAAAACGCTCGCTGAAATGACAGCGTTTATAAATTTCGTTTAATAGACGCAAGAAGAATATATCTCCTTTTCCTGAGTTGTGTGATTTGCGTTTGATGTAAACCAAGCTTAAGTTGCAGAGGTAGTTTTAGCTATACGTATAAAGTCGGCACGCCATAAAGCAGGGTTTCCAACGCAACGCAAGAATTGGCAACGCTTTTATCTTTCATTTTGCGGCCGTTACTTATGCATTCAATGACGTCGTGGTCGGGGGCGTAGGGGCGGGGGCAATCGCTCCCTAAATTTGGGGCTGTCGAAAAATTTTCTTCTTTTCGGAAAATTGTTGTCCAAACGTGCTAAATTTGAGGCGGAAAAAACTTTACATATTGGGAAAACTTAGAGCAAAAAAGTGTTCAAATTCTGAGCACTGATAATCTTAGACTGTGCCGGAAATTTGGAGTGTCTGCCGGGAAATTGCAACTTCCTTTTTTGCCCACTTTTATAACGCACGACGTCTATGCTTGCGTTATAGCGTTGCGTTTGTAGCCTACTACTTACTTACTTCTTACTTTTCTTTCTATGTCTGCGTCAGTTGCGTGAAAAAAGTACGCAAGAGCAGTGGCGTAGCCAAGGGGGGTTATAAGGACCAGGCTTTCCAATCCTTCAGACAAAACATAAGCACACGTTTAAAAACTTTAAACTGCACTAAGTGTGGCACATTGGTCAGCCGATTCTCGGAAAAATAATTAAAATTTTAGCCACCAGATTTTATATTTTGAAGCTAGAATGCACAAAATTGCATTTTACCTAAAGCACCGCCCCAAATCCTGCTGGGGAAGCTAATAAGCGCTCCCCCATCTCCCTACGTGGATTTTAGGGGTCCTGTTTCTAAGTTGAAGAAAAAGGGAAAGAGTGAAGAAGGGAAAGGAAAAGGGGGAGTATGAAGGGGAGAAAAGGCGGAAGGGGCGGGGACGAATGGGAAAGGAAAGGAGAGGGAAAGGAAGGCGAGCTCCCCTTAATTCACATTTCTGGCTACGCCACTGCGCAAGAGCCTTGTTTTGCATGGATGGGAACTATGCTTAAGGCCGAGGCGGCGTGCCGAGAAAATACTGCCTCGTGACGCATCCTGCCTGGAATTCTGTATATTGATGACTCGACTCGCCGTGTGTGCTGAAATGATAGCGATAGACTAATTGCGACCTGTTGCCAGGGACGTCCACTCCATTGACCGGTGGAGGCAGATGCCTCCTGGAAAAAGTTTGGGGGAGTAAAAAACAGAAAAATGGGGGAATATTTTTCCAGTGGCAAATTGCCTAGAAACGCATGGCGTAGCAATGCGACAATTCCGTGTACATTTTTTTCTGCTTGCGAATCGCAGATTACTTGTAGCTCACTACTATCAGAGCCGTATTTAAGGGCGGCGAGGGGGTTAGCGAATTTAACCGCCCCTGGGATTTTTAAACTTAATGTGACAATTCTGCGTACAACAGTTTAAAATGTTTTTTCGGCTCGCTTCGCTCGCAGATTATTTTAACCTCCACTTTTAAATTTGTTGCGCCACCGTTATTTGCCTATATTGTTTAACCTGCACTACATTTGGTCAGTTAAATATACGGAAAATAATTAATTTTTTGCCACCAGATGTCGTATTTTAAAGCTTAAAATCATTCGGAGCTCACCGCGAAAATTTGAAAGAAGATAGACGCTTGTTCTTTAACCGCACGTATCTGTTTTGCCATTATGTTAGCGGCAGCTTTTGGGCCGCAGTGAGTGCATTTTTATGCCTTGTGTGCTCCAGTTCTGCTGAACATTGTTACTGTTTTATTAAATGTTTCTTTGAACAAATAAACAAACAAACAAACAAAACCTTTTTATTGAAAGGTTATGGTTGTCGGACTTCGTGATATTTCTATATGTCAAAGTCAAGAATAAATTTGTTAGCGCACTGTCTGGTAAAAACTCCCAATGCGCTGGACACTTTAGCACTGCAAGAACAAGAATGTTTTCGGTTGACTGTCTGCAATGTCACCGATTCACTGAACACTGTATGATCCCGACGGTCATCGGGCAGCGAGTTCCAGACAGTCGGCCCAGCAACAGAAAACGCCCGACGGTTGTAGGCCTATACGTATTCATGCTGTGCGTCTTTTATTGCCAATAGCGATATTGGCTATCGGCCTTTAGGCAGCTCCGTGAAGTCGTTAGTCGTTACCTGCATTGCTTCGCGGCAATTGACATAGCACATAGGAGTGCCAGGTAAACGGTGACGTCATCGCTCTTCATCTACAGCGACAGGTTGTCATGGTAGGCATAGGCCTATATACAGTGCATGTTATTAACTGAGTCACGACAATGTACTGCTTGCCTTGCGGGCATTGTGTTCACCTATAGCCTACTAAATAATTTATATCTGGCTAACGACTAACGTGACGCGCGTTACGCGGCGTGACGCGCGTTAACGCGCGCAGTGAGAACGCACCTTAAGCGTATGATGCTTTGAGGCTGCATCAGTAAGGCACCCACTCATTCGCTTGTCTGCTGACTTCGTTAATATTTATTTATTGTTATGGCTGACGACTTTGGCAGCAGCACAAACGATATGCTGGCCATCCCGCTATATCACAATAGCCTATCTATGCCAGTGATGTTATCTTCAAAACCACGAGTCTTGGCGTCGAAGCACCTCGAGGACAGAAAATGAAGTCATGGTTTTGGTCTTGAGAAAAAATCTTCAGAATTTCAAGAATATTTGCTAGCAGTTACTGTTGAATATTTCAACATCAGTTAACTTATTACTGTAGTCATGGAGTGAAATAATTTGAATGTTAGGGCTTATCATGGACAGCAACAATTGGGATTAGCCTGTTTGTACCCGTGACACATTATAATGTCAGCGTTACATCATCATCATCATCATCGACAACCGTGGGCTCAATGCCCGTTGGTGTCTGACGCCATTGTTACTATCGCTGCCCACCGCAGCCTATCTAGGGCAGCGTGGCTTAACTCCTGCAGGGTTGTCCCACACCACTGCTCAATGTCATCTGACCATTCTCGGTGAGGCCGTCCTCTT
>Ga0209671_1002875_pt1 | contig 16181 bp, 6 predicted proteins | sample WorMetHERISLAND2_2_FD_187401 | JGI IMG/M metagenome (GOLD analysis project Ga0209671, IMG submission 187401) | Marine gutless worms symbiont microbial communities from Max Planck institute for Marine Microbiology, Germany - Olavius geniculatus... | ecosystem: Host-associated > Annelida >...
CAGCCGAGTGAATTTAACCAGCGATGCAGACGTAGCAGGACTGAGCGTGGTCTCTACTGCGACCCCCGCGACAACGAACAGCAGCACTGCGCCGGTAAACGTCTATAACTACCAGACTTCTATGTCGACCTTTTCAGGCTGGTCAGTGGCCCAGTCAGTCACAGGATGGCCTCCGCACACACTCTCGCCGTACTACGGAAACCCAGGAGTCTATCCTGGTCCGTGTCCTCCTGCGATGTTTCCCAGTCTGCAGTGGCCCTATCCCAGCACTGAGGCGTTCCAGAGTGATCGAGGCCGCGGTACAGTCAGACGCTGGCGCCGAGCTCCGGCATATTCTTGTAGTCGAGTCGACGGCATCCGGTCAGCCAAAGAGCGGCCCAGGAGAAGGCGATCGAGGAAGAGAGACAGACTGCCAAGATCTTCCTCGTTTACCAATCTAAGGACGGCAGACCGAGATGCGCGTCTGTCTACTAGGGAAGGCAGAGCCCAGCTGTCCGCTACGAGCACAGACACACAGCACGTGACAACAGAACACGTCACAACGGAGCACGTCACGACAGAGCACTTCGATGTTGCAACATCCAATGACAACCACTCAGACCTTCCAGTAGTTCCAGCCGCCGCCAGCGATCTGCCGCCAATGTCTGCATCGTCTGATAACTCGGTGTCTGCTCGTGGAGCGCGGGGGCAAAGCCGTAGCGGACGAAGACACGCCCGAGCACCAAGAAACGTCGCCTTCGACCAGCCGCGCCAACACGAGGATGACGAGAGTGAGCCTCCTCCAGTGCGACGCAGAGGGAGAGGAAGACCGAGAAAACGTAGATATGGCGACGAAGGGGACAGGACCGGTCGGACATTGTCGCCCGAGACTGGCGTCGAAACTGCTCAAAGTCGACACAGATACGAAAGATCTCGTAAGAGAAGTAGAAACCCCACGACCACCAGACGCCGCGCCGGACCTGGTCGACCGCGGAAAAGTGAGCGGAACAGATACCCAACTGATGCCAGTCCGACAACTGCGGACAGACACCAGCAGTGTCCAACCGTGGTCGGACGAACGGAAACGTGTGAGACGTCGGACGTCGAAACGGCAACATTAGGACCGACTGAAGACAGACCGAGTGACCAGCTGACCGCCGGGGGGTCATGGCAGCCAATGGTCAGCGAGCCTACAATTACATCACTGCTCGACCGACTGTCAATCACTGCTTCAGATCACGACGTGCCGGCACAACGCACTACGACCGCTGGCGTTGATGCCAAGTTACAGCCGAACACATCGACTCCTTTCGTAATGCTGGAGAGAGCTGATCTAAACAGGTGCGTCGAATACACGTTCATGTCGATATTTGGAGTATGACTTAAGTTTTGACAGTGCATTTTTGTTACGCAGATGGTTTAAGATTTTGCTAAAAATAACAAGAAATTTGAGCTAATGCTCACGAGACGCGCGAAAGCCTATACCGGTAGCAGTTCCTGTAATCCTATTCGCAAACTGTTAGGTCCATTTCCAGCCATTTCGTCGCAGTTCATTCTTGAAGTGTGCGCTGCAGCCGAAGATCGCGAACATCGATAAAACCCCTTATTTTGAAAGTGCAGGGTCTTTCAAAGTCGTCAATTTTGATACGACTGAAAAGCTCGTCTTTAGTGCTTGTTATGATAGGCGGCATGCCCATGCCTATCTGCAACCGTTTCCACGAAAGACTGACCAACAACGGTAAAATAACGACTTTCACGGGGGTACCGCTGTTTGATGCCCTCGTTTCCTTGAACCTAGAAAATCGAGACTTGGATCCTCGAAATCTGCGTTCAATGCTGAAAATTTCATACACAGCTTCTCCGTGTCTATTTCAATTGATTTCGGCGCAATTCGCTCTTGAAATGTGTCTCGCAGCCAGAAATCGCCAAAAAATCCATAAAACCCCCTATTTTGGCGTTCAAGGTTATCCGAGGGCATTGAGTTCGGTGGCAATCGAAAGCCAGTGTACGACTTCTTATTAGTGATTAATAGTAACCCAAGTCTTATCTTGCCCCGTTATTGAGATACAGCGACTTATTGGCTAGAAGTCGTAAATTTTTCCTACCCCCTCTCATTTTGCGCCATCGTTCGGGGTGACCCCCTCAGAATTTATGAAAAAGCTTTACGGTTCCTGAAACTAGAGTCTTCCAGGCAGCCGACGGTGAAGATTTGGTGATCCTAGCTTGCACCGTTTTTGACTGATCCACCCATGTGACGGACAGACAGACGGACGGACGGACAGAATTGCGATGGCTAAGACGCGCTAAAACAGTCTAGCTGCTTTCGCGCGTGAAAACCGACAGAACTAATGTATAAACTATTATGACGTAGTCTGTAGCGGAACATGTGATAAATGGCGTTGTGCAGGCTGCTTGGTGGAGACGATGAACAGAGGTCAGCGTGTGACAACGAGGACGTCGACGTGGACGTGTGCGGTCTGGGCGAGGTTGAACCGGACACCCCCGGGCAGATTGACGACGTGCTCAACGTCATGAAGACGATACACGACGATACTCCGGCAGCTACTACAACCGTCGCAACAACAACGACAACATCTGGACTCAACCTCAGTGCCGCGGCGGACGGCGCCCAGTCGACATCGTTGATGGACTCTGACGTGGACTTCGACGGTCTACTGTCGACGATCAGTGACGAACAAATGGCCTGTACACCGTCGGCGGCGGCAGCAGTATTAGTAGAGCCCGGCGCCCAGTGTCTCCTCACGCCGCCAGAGTTGAACGACACCGACCAGCGCTATATGTTCTACTCGTCAGCGCACACCGACGAGCTCATCGACACGTTTCTTCGCTCGGCCGACGAGGCGGAGACGACGGCCGTCTACAGCGAGCTGCAAGCCGTCCAGTTGAGCGCCGAAGACTGGCCGGCGGCAGAGGCCCTCAACGACACCCAGGTGGGAGGAATGCTTGTCGGGTTCGACTCCTCGCTGCTGACTATCATAGAACTAGAGAACGACCAGACGCAGGCGTGTTTGACCGTCACACCGGGCGGTTGCGCCAGCCAGATCGCCAACGGCGAGACGACGACATGGAACGTGTTCCAGGGCCTCGAAGTGTCGCAGTTCCAGGAGGTCGGGTCGGAGCAGAACGGCGTCGAAGAAGTTGCTGTGGACTGTTCGCCGCCGGCATCAGAGAAAGCAGTCGGTGACGACGCAGCACAGACTGCGACGACGGAGGAAGAAGTCGGCGACGCAACGAACGCAAGCGAAGAGTTGACGCCCGGCTCCGAGACTGACGCTACCGAGGTGGCGGGTGATGATGTTCCGGACGACGAGGTCAAGACTGATGACTGTGAACTGGCGTCAGACGAGGCCGTTGCTGCTGATGCTGACGCCTGCAGTGACGACGAGTATGTGCTGATTGTTGACTGCATCGACGGCGCTGAGACTGAAGTCGAATACGAGATCATCGATGAGACAGACAAACCAGAAACTGACAGTGCAGCCGCGAGTCCCGCCGCTCAACGTGAAGACGAACTTGTGACTGGCAACGGCGATGACGCTGACGACGTGCCGACCAACAGTTAGCTATGAGGACGTTATATGAACGATGTACTGTTGTTCCATATCCGGTTAAGATTGTTGGCAAGAGGCGTGGTTACGTGTAAAACACACAACACAAAGCAAAATTTTTGACGAAAAACGTTTTAGACGTAGTTGCATATTAAACCCACACAAAATTTACAGGTAGGCCTAGATTATTTGCCATGTTTTGTGTTTTACATATAAACCACGCGGCGTCGCATGTGAAACAAATCGTTTGCAAAAATACAACATTTGTGCAAGATTATTTTAACAAAAACATTATTGGAAGCGTTTCATTTTACATGCTACGGCTTAAGCTGGCCATACTTTTCCACCGGGCATTCAGTTCATTGAACGAACGGTATACACCAAAGCGGGCGTTAGTTTCGCAGGTTTCTGTAACGTAACAGTTGCTATCGCACCGGTTAATTTGATTTAGAAGGACTGTGTGGTATAATGTATAACAAGAATTGTGCACAATCCGTCGATAGTTCTTCTAAGTAAACTGGGCCCAGTTTGTTCTTACCTCAGTCAAGATGGTCATTATTTGAGGTCACGTTGTTTCGGTTTATTGTAAGCAGAATTGCATAAAAGTGATCTCATGTGTAACAAAATTCTTCGAAATGGAAGTTTTTGGTACAAAAAGTGATCTGCATGTAATTGTAAGTCATATCCTCTGTGGATATTTGCACGTTTCACACCCCAGATTTTCACCTTGTTTAGCGTCGGCATGTTGACTTGAGGCCCGTACTCTGTGGACCCTATTTGTGCATGTAGTTTTTAGCGGTAGTCTAATTGTTTAGTTTTTCAGTTTGCTTGCACTGGTCAGTTGCTTTGCGTAAGTACGCCAGTGCTTTCTGGTTCTTTTTATGCTTTTTTTTGCTTAGACGTTGTACTGATTTCATTATCAGTCCCAGTATTAATTAATTAACCCTTCCGACATGTCTCCGTCTCCAGTTACCTATAGGACAACATTTAACCCAGGCTCGTCTGCTGGCTTGCGCATTGGCGCATCTCGTGTTCTATTTATCGGGACTGTAATATGCAATGTAAAATTCTTTTTTTTTTGTTTTTCGTTGGTGTTGTTTGAAGAGTGTTTTTGTTTCAAATCGTCTGTGTCGCCTTGTTTTCTTGCATCCAATACCGTAGTTTGCAGTGCAGGCCGCAGCTGTTTGCGTAGGCCTACAGTATACTCCACTAGTTCAATTAGTCGTAGAAGCTCGCCATGTTAAGATGCTGATATCTTGTTGTGAATTTGCCGCATATTTTCGAAGCAAGTGCAGGCTGGGCTCAGCACAACACGACATACGATGAATATCAAACGAACAGACAATGGCGTAGCCAGAAAAGTGAAATGGCATCCTCGCCTCACTCCCTGCTTTCCCTTCCCTCCCCTTCTTTCCGACTTCCCACCTCTGCCTTCTCCTTTCCCTCCCTCTAGAAGTAGAACCCCCAAATTCCAGTTAGTGGGTCTGGGGAACGCTGTGATCTCCAACAGCGAATTTGGTGCATTATAGCCTTAAAATATGAGATCTGGTGGCAGCGATTTTAATCATTTTCCTGAGTCCTTAATATTTATTTTAACAAAAAATGAGACTGACGGCCTGCTGCCCCCTACCTTGTCTACGCCTCTGGGAATAGAACGTCGCGTTCGGAGCTCCAAGAGGTTTCTGCTGCAATTAGCTATGACGTAACGGCATAGCTGTAGGCGGCAGCCAGCAGCCATGTCACTAACAAGAAACGTTCATTGGCCTCTGAGGCGCTCAGCACAGCTTAGACACTGTAGACAAGAGTCAAGACTAGGTACGTCTCAACCTGCTACCACACTCTACCCACATGCAAAGTTTCAACCTCAGACCTACATTGTAGTTGTACTAACCGACAGATCGTTTGATGAACGACTCAGTTAGCCGGTACGTATAGGCCTACACAAAAAGCACATATCTGACATACAAACATTTACTTCAGACCAGTACCTAGTAGATTGGACTGTGAAAATTTATTCAACAAATTATGTAGCAGAAAAGCGAGAAAGATGGAAAAACTGCAAGCCACACGCGAATAGCAGTCACAAGTTGAGATTAATGACAGTGCAAACAGCAGTGCAGACCATATGACCTACTGAACAACCGAGTACTAACCAAACGTACGGGATATACTAGTAACTGATAGCATGCAAAAATAAATTCGTGCATCAGTGCCTGACATTACAGGCTGGCTTGTAAAAATAATAAATATAGTTTAGGAATATTTGGACTTTGAGAAAACAGGAAAATAATCAACATAACAAAGCGTGTGTGCGCACGTGTCGTGAACTAAGCTGTTTGACAACGCGTGGCAGACATATGTCGCTGTCGCTAAAAAACAAAATTCTTGGTGTAACATTGTTGACAAAAACAAGCATCAATCATTCGACGGTTATGGTGACAGTGGCGATTTGGATGCAACTTGCAATGCAATTGGGGTTCCAATCCCATTCTCAAATATTCCCCTTTCTAGTGGAGGACCAGGGCGCCTGTCCAACGAAATGTTACGCAGGGCCCTGCCAAATGGCCTCTAATTTCATAGAACGACTTGAGCAGAATAGGACACACATACACATGCCGCAATAAGATCTGTCGCAATAGTGCCACCCGAAAATGATAAGTTGTGGCATATGCAACATATCACAGAAACTGAATACTGAACACAGCATAACAACAGTGCATAACTTCCACAAGCACTCACAACTTGCTTCTGTGAGGTGTCACTCGAGACGTCGCAGGTCAGACGGATAATTAGCTGTCACTACGGCCTATGAGCCAACGTCTAACTGCAGCCAGCATAAGCAACTACCAGTACCAAAATAAGCAAAATCATCCCCCAAATAGTGGCTGGCATTAGTCGGTATGCATTTACAATTAATTCTAGGCCAAATCGTGTACTTGTGAGCAAATATAGAGAATGCACAATGTCGGTGAGAAACCCACTAAATATACTGCTTGCTATGGAATACGAGACATTTTAAACATTCTCTTACGGGCATATTAACTGGAATATTTGCGAAAAAAGTAATGAATATAAGATCGCACCATTCTGAAACGTGCCACTGAGGTTACCCAGAGGCAGGAGAAATGTAAAATAGACATAAGCAACAAAGATGGAACAGCTGTAGTTAATGAAACAAAATGACAGTGGTCACAATAAACGATACATGTCATGAGTAGTGTTTAAATCATGGCCGTCAAACGACTTTGTTAGCAACATTATACAGAATACAAACAGTGCACAAAAAGAGACTCAATTTTACACAAACGAACAAGTTAAATTAAGGCACTAAGATTTTTGACAAGAATAGCCAACAAATTACAGTGTTGATCCATAACTACCAGTAAAAAAGAGCAATGTAGTAAAATTATAGTTTTGCAAAAATAGAGCTTATCACCATGAAATGAAAACATCACTAAGCACTGTGAATGAGCAATAACAGAAAACTGTAGTGAGGATTTGAGGTGTGTTTTACGACAAATGAGTCATATGCAAAACTAACAAATTTATCGTATGAACAGAGACATGGAATAACTCTAGTAGTAGCGATAAAAGTTTTGCAAGATTCTGGTGTGAAAAAGCAGCCCACCGTATGACTAGCTATGAGAACAGAATTAACTGTAACATCAATTATGTTCTTAAGTCATGGCCCAACACTACAACAGATTGCAGGGTAAGTCTATGAATAAACAGCCAGCTTACGAGAAAAATCATGATAACACATTTTGCAAATAATCAGACAGAAATTTCAGCAGAAAACAAGACAATCAACAATGACTTTGACTGACACACAAACAAAAAATGATTTGACTACACGTAGAGGCAACAGAATTAGTACACGTTGTGGGTAAAACAAGATGACAGACCAGAACCAGTTGAACCACCAACACTAACATGATCTAAATCACCACCAAAATCTGACTGAAAACGTACGCTTATATCACAATAACTCTACCCTTCGAACTGCTACTGCAAAAGTGCATCTGTTCATTTGCTAACTAAAAATAAGCTCACATATTCACATATTCCCGAGACCATGCACAATTATTCTGTTATCACCTGCGATAAAATGAATAGTATTTAGCAGGTAAACGTAAACAGGTAGCCAGCCTCCTCTAACTGAACCAAAATACACAGAGATAATACCAAGTGATCATGTTACCCGCAACAAGCAGAGCTCTACAAATAAAAAATAGAAACACTTGTGGAGCACAAACCTCAGCTGAAATGTCTGCTTTATTCCACACCACAGCATTATACTGTGATAATGCTGTGAATTCAAACTCACTGCATAAACTGCAGGCACTATAGCACTGCCACCCAGCTAACAGTAGTCAACTACTGCCATTCCGCTGTAAATGCACTACAGTAGTGAAAAATTGTAGCGAAAATAGGGGGCAAAGGCATCAGATTGTGACCACCAATAAACTTGTTCTTACTTTCCAGACTCTAAACTGAAACAACAGTGCTAAAATTCAGGAAAATCAGTTCACAACTTTTCAGAAATCTTGCACACAGACAAATAGGTGAACTCACGGACAGACACAGACAGACATAACTGAAAATAATGCCGCTTCCTTCAGCGGAGGTATCAAACATAAATCACAGACAGATATTCAGCATATATCACATTGCCTAAGTGTATCAGAACCATGCACCAACTGCCTATGAATGCTGACACTGGTCACTAGGATGGAATAATGCCAGAGTGGGAAGCCGGTGGTAATGTTATGCCGGCTGCGGTCAGAGCAGAGTCAAACTGAGTGAGCAGTTTGCGGAGTGTCATGTGGAAGCCACGAGACACTGGCAGCAGTGGAAAGTCAGGTAGAAGTGCTTCGTCAGTGGACTTTGTAGCATCCTCAGACATCACCGGACAATTAGCATCATCAGCACTGGCATTAGCACTCACATCCGCGACTGCGTGAATGTAGTTTACTTGCGACGCTAGACTAAATGTGGTGGGCAAATCTGCACCGGCACACAGCTGCCTTGTGTCTGTGGCGTTCATCAGTCTGATGTCTGCTCCCTCGACTGGTGGCAACACATCCAACCAATGCTGCAGACGCCGGATCATCCTGCACACACACAGATTATTGGATGATTACCAACTCAGTGGCGCATTAATCCGACCCACAGGAAACATAACACACAGCCCATGGCTTACAAAAAAATGAAAAGCATGCAAAAAATAAACTAACTAAGTCTCGGCTTTGCAGTAACGTGAAAACAACAGACACTATTATTACATTTATGTCGCCTGCTGAGGTTCATATTTGTCCCTTAAAAATGCCAAAGCTTGGTTTCTAGACATTTCATTCTACTGATAAAAGCCCTTATTATTGTAGTGACCTGGTCCTTGGAATAACTCCATAAAATTAACCGGATAAACATTTAAATGAAAGCTCACAATATGAGTGGGCACAAATCTGTAACAATCGATTCAACAAATGCTGATAAAGCAAATACACGACATGACTGGCAACTTGCAAGATGTTCACACAAAAGTGATTAGCGAAACAGAACTAATGTGGCCTGCTGTTATCAGAGATAACAAACAGCACACACGTAGCGGAAAAACTGAAACAAAAGAGGACACAATCATCCAGCCCTCAAACAACATCAACCTTGAGTCCTGACCTTCTGGCATAGACTTCCATGTGAAGTCGGAGTTCTTTCTCAAACGTCATCAGAGGATTCTTCACCATCTTTATCATCGACTGCAAACACGCAGTCATGCACAACATTTCACAGCAAGCAGTTTCTCACTTGTGCACCGTCAGCCAAAAACATTCTGAATAGTAATTGCAATTCCAGCAGAAAAACTGAAACAAAAAAACCACCAAAAAATTACTATTTTGACAAATTATTTGTAATCCCGAAATCATGGGACTGGGACACCATCAATCCCGAAATTTGAGATTAGTAAAAATGGTCGAAATCCTGGGATTCTGAGATTGCAACCACTAGTTCTGACGTAACCCAATGGCATACTTTTTTGACTCACAGTGTACTGGAAACTGCTACCTCACAGTAACTGGTTTCAGCGATAAATGCTGCCTACATTTCAACTCGGCAGACCAGATGATATAAGCAAACGTCAATTTTCTCGAGAAGCTGCTGAAAGAATTACTAGACTCATGTAAATATGAAATCTTACACAAAGGACAAAAACAAATAAAACTTTCATGCAACTTGACTGAGCCCACCGTGGTCAGCCACCTTGATGTGGTGGTGGGGCCTCGTGCACCAATGAACTAAAAGATTTCTAAAATCTGCAGGGTATGAGCCAACCAAGAGCCATCCAAAAATAAGCAGATACATTACCAGTGCTCATGCACTGGTTAAGTGGTTAATTTTCGGCTTTTACGCCGATTTTGGCTTTACAGCTCTCTATAACTTCACGGTCGTTTATCTGTGGCTTCACAGCTGTTCATGGCTTCATAGCCATTTCCTGTAGCCTTATGGTTACATTCAGGGAAGCGCATTGCGCCAAACTGATACGGCCTCAGCGCTGGGCAGGTGTATCAGCCTGCCCACCCAGGAGGTAAGTAAGGTAGGTAAGGCTTTACTGCAATGCAATGCAGCAATGCAACTTTACTGCTAAATGCAGGTTTAGCCCAAAGTTTGAATTGTAAAAAAACAGCTGAAAAAAGGTTAAATTTTTTGACTGCTCAAAATTGTGATGTAAATCGTATGTTTGTCACATATAACTGAACCCCCTATAGCTGGGGGTCAACATGCGAATGCTCTAGCAATTCAAACTGCGATTGAGCCATTACCTGAACGAGTTTCAGTACAGCCATTTCATTGTAGAGCCGGCTGTTTTCAAGGCCCGTCTGTGTTCCCTTCTGCTTCTCATAGCCAGCTTCATTGTAGTATGGCTCTCGGTTCAGAATCAATCCTTACGTATACAACAGCAAAGCACATAATCAGTCATGCTCAGAGAACATAAACCTCTGCCAAAAATGGTGCAGCCACCTGGTGAATACAAAAGACAATGTGGACGCTATCTCACAGAATCCTGGATAGTAAATTATTAAGAATCTCGTGCTCTACCCAACAACGAAATTTTGTCAGAAGCTGTTGAAAATTTATTGTGCAATCCATATCGTGCAATCCAGCTGTTAAAAAAAGAGATAATGCATACTGGATAAGTTACAGTCTGGCTGCAGATCACTAGCAGCAGCCATCATTCTGTGGTTAAGTAGACAGGATTAGTTAACTGTAGGCCCCATAATTTCTGACCATTTTCAAGCAGTTAGCTAGCTAACAGACAGAATGCTCTAGTTTACAACCTAAAGTGAAAGCACTAATAAGACGAGAATGAGATAGACTATCAGTGTCCTAATAGTTGTGTATTACTTCTGCAATGTTGATTACCAAAAACTACAATAATTCATTTGAATCTGTTAAACTTATGACTCAGACTATTGTTAGCTTATTTACTGGATCCAGTGAAGATGCACAGACAGCAGATGTAGCACCATACAATGCAAATGACTAAGTTCTAACTGGCCCCACATAAGTTCTAAAATGATTAAGCAGGATGATAAAATACATACATGGCAGTGATAAATAAGAATAATTAATTTTATCTAAATAAATGAACAAATATAACATAACATGGCGCGTGAACAGACCCTGAATAGAAATGAGAACTTGAAGCAGGTTTGAGCTTTTGCTGTTCCACATCTCAGAGCCCTAAAACAGACCAAGTTAACGCTATGAAACACGGAATTCTTTTTACTTAACACCTCACAAAGATCTCGGTCGTTCAAATGCAAGAAGGGGGCAAATCAGAGCACAAAAAAGAGAAAAATAAAACAGAAAAACAGAGCCAGGAGATATGAAAAACAACCGGAGCAAAAATAAACACAAATAGTTAATGGGAGCATTTTAATTCTACCGAACTATCACACAATAAGCCTTCAACTCTTCTGCCATGTTTGGTATCCTTGCAGAAATTTCGGTTGACTAGAATCTGATTATATCACTACACAAAAACACCAGTAACAAATAAATGACGAAAACAACAGAAAGTAGAGAAATCTAAAAGTTGGAATACCTTGCCCTCCCATGTTCCAAGCAAGCTGACACAGACTTTGCCATCTTCGTACAAGTTGGGATTGAGCCGATCGCTGCAGTATGAGATGTAGAAGAGCACTGGAGGAGAGTTAGGATAGTCTGAGGGCAGCTGGACGTCGAAGAAGAACAGACCGTCCTCATACGGAGTCCGCGATGGACCTTGGATCATTACTGTCAACAGATCCTGCTCCAGACATTGACAATTCACGACATTATCAACTCAAATTATCAATATTCATGTACCTCATTTATAACAAACAGTAATGTTTCAAAATTTTTGCCCTTGATTTGGAAGCCCAAGGCTTTAAATTTGGAGGCCAAAACCTTGGCCTTAAACTCAAAGTTGAGGCCAAGTTGCAGAATATGTGACTTGTTCAATGATTATCTATAAATTTCACACAGAAGACAGTGAATCATTTCAACGTATTATTTCGCATGCCCAGAAATAGATTCTAACAAAAAGGGAGACAAAAGTATTACCAGCAACACTTTTTGCTGCAGCCAGTGATGCTGAAAATCTGTTTCATATACCAAAAATATAGCACCAAGACCAAGCACACGGAGACTGACAGCAGTGTACAAATCATATAAACTGTTTTTCTAATGTGAAATGTTCTCACCATTCGGTCTTCGAAGCCTTTAACATAAATGCCTTGTGGTAGACATGACCACAACAGCTGAAACTGACACCAAACACAACCAGTAAAAAACAGGCGCAACAGCGAATAAAACAGCACAATGAAATTGTGATAACATTCAAAACAGGACTAGTGTTCAGCCTAGTGGCTCACACAAGTGCCTCAGATTCAGCCACTGACTGACATGCAGTGCACTATAAAACTGTCACTTAATTACTTACTTATCTCGACATATTACCAATTCTGCCATAAAATTTTGCAACTATTCAACATTTGAGACACACAATAACAAGCCTCTGGTAAATCATTAACAGAACACCTTTGCAACATTTTTATCCTTGCACAATACAAAAAGTCAAACCAGGCCGTGCCCCATCAGGAGCATAAGTGGGGTGCTCATCTCCCATACGTTGGCCATTGAGCCCGTAGGTGGATAGACCACTTAAGTCCGTGACACATGGCCAGTGCGATGCCAGACCTACGGTTACCTTACCAGCCACGGGGCATCACTGCCCTTTGGCTGGTACCAAATTATACTGCTTGATGAACAGAGGCACATGTGTGTGAACAACTTGCCCAAGATTGTTACCTGACAGTGCCCTGACTCGGAGTCGATCCTGGGACCTTTCGATGACCGTCTCACTCATTACCGTTACACCACCAAGCAACACGTTATTTTGCACAATACACATAGTCCACATTTACAAAAGCACCTGGCTCAAGCTGAAATTAAAGTCAGGCTGAACCACAGACTATCATACTATTACGTACGTCCTTGTAAACTGCAGCCATAAAGCCCTTGCCGTCAACTGGTGCATGTTCAGTAGTCTTGAAATGATGACAGCTGGGCACTGATTCCAGTAAAGCAAAACCTACATCCAACCAGCCGTAAGCTCATTCATTCAGTCACATGGAAAGATATACGATATGGCATTCACACGTTAGCATCCGACTATTTCTATTGATAGCATGAAAATAAAATATGCAAATTAAAACCGAACACTGCACAATAAACAGCAATACAAAGCTGACAATGCAGATAATTTCACTTATTCCAAGTCTGCCACAAATGACCAACAATACCGAAATTTCATTGTTGGGTAACTAAGATTCTTCAATGCCATATAGCCAAGCTCTGTAGCTATCCATCAATCTCACCGCATTGGATTGTAAGTTTTTCACTACCCGCAAAACAGAAACTTGTATCTTATTCTTTTAACCTCAAAGAGCACCAATGACAGTAGTTTAGTGAAATCCATATACAGACACTGAAGATATCATAAAAACAACACCACAGATGGACACACAAACTGAAAACAAAAAGCATAATGCTACTGGCACTGCTTAAAAGTTTAGCAAATATACCAAATGTAGCTATTATGGAGATGCACTACCTGGTGCTGCGAACTCGAACACCTTTGATTCAACTTGAGTCACAGACGGTTGAACTATGGCTGATGGCCGCTCTTCTGAGACAGTCGTCAATGCCTGATCTACTGTACCCACACACAAAGCTTCCTGACAGTTCGTATACAAACACGCAACTGCAGCCACATCAGATCTCACAAGTGTATCATCAGCTAACTGCTGAGTATCATCCGGTATCCGACTGCTGGGTGAGTGTTGCTGTGGTAGCACAGCAAATTCCGTCACATCACCATTCGTAGCAACTGCAGACAGGTCTCCGCGTAGCGGAGGCAAACTGCTGGACTCCTCGTGACCACTGTCACTGCAACTCGTCTGCTGAATCGTCTCAGAAAACAAACTCGACGTCTCGATGCATTTCTGCAATTCACGCAGCTGTGCCATGAGACAATGAACAAATGTTTCATCTGCAGCAACACCTAGATCACGTACCAAGACATACGGCACAGGGGCTGACATTAAGCCCTGTACTGCATCGTATACGCAGTTTGATGCATTATCCAAAAAAATTCTCCAAAGTTCCGGCAGCTGTGTTACTATGTAATTCAACCGCTTTAATTTTGAGAAGATATTACTGAGTGTACGAGAAGTGACAGTAGGCTGTGATGATGGCACTGGGTCGTCCTCCTCTGCCTGCAATCTGTCGGCGTCTTTCGGTGAAAACTGCAGTATATTTGAGGAAGAAACATCAGCTTCATCTGTTTTAGTGCAGTTCTGACACACAGCTCTCTGCAGCACACACATCAATCACATATTACATGCACAATACATACACTGTGTCCAAAAAACAGACCGTGGTACATTTTCAAATAATTCCAACAATCCTGGTTCAATATTAACAAATTTTGGTACAAATAATCTCCATATAGTCAGCAATTAACAGCACTTGTTACTTTGTAAAAAAACTGCAAAAACAGATTACCAGCGGAGACTCGGAAACTTCTTCTCCATTCATGATAAATGTCTTACATTGTACAGTTGCAAAGCAACGTGACGAATGCAGAAGATGTATTTGGGCCTGTGTCTGAGCAAAGAGACATCAGACATTTATTATAACTCCTGACAATGATGTCACTAAACAACAGTTTGTTAACTCTATAGCATTTATTTAATTAAAATTTTGCAACTGACATTGTTGTTTTGTTAGAACATTACCATGCAGAATGCCTCTAATGTGAGTGCCACAGAACAACTTCAGCTGGTACTCTGTTATTATTATTTAACTTGTTGTAAGTGCTGTTAACTGCTGATTCTTCTTACCAAAATTTGTTGACAATGAGCCAAAATTTGTGCAGTTATTTAACAATGCATCACGAGGGTTGGTTCTTATTGGGACACAGTATACATAAACTTGCATACACTATACAGTGTGTCTCAAGAAAGGTACATTATCAACTGTAACTTAAAGATGGATTATCAGATTCTGATAATTTTTGGAACAAATATTGCAGATACAACTGGCCATCAAATGACAGTTCAAGTTCCCACCTCACCAAACGTCTGTTTCTGCACTACATGGAGAAACGAAACAAGTAAAATATTTGTTCAATGCAGTATGATTATTTGAGTAAAATAAAGCACATTTTGATTAAATATCTAGCACTCTGGATGACAGTTTATCCAACTGTCCAGTTGTGCAACTGCTGACAGTAAATATTAGAAATATTGGCCATTCGCGTGAACACAAGCATGCAGATGCATTCTCCATTCATTGAGAGCGGTGTCAGCAATGTTCTGCTCCAGACTTCAATCAGTCAATTCTTGAGTTCATCAACATTCCTAAACAGCATCACTGTTGCATGACACCCCAAACATTGTCGAATGGACTGAGATCAGGGCTGTTGGGGGCCACACGTATGGAGATACGAAATTTATTGATGTCTTTGTTCACTTTAATGCACATTTTGCTTGTTTTGTTTTCTTCAAGTAGTGCAGAAACAGACATTTTGTGAGGTAAAAACTTGAATGGCCATTTGATGTCCAAGTGTGTCAAAAACATTCTTACCGAAAACAATTAAAATCTGATAATATTTCTCCAAGTTACCATAAATAATGTCAGGGATGTTTTTGGATATTTTTTGTTCATTTCAACACGTGTTCCATTTTCCCCAGGTAGTGTAAAAGCACGAGTAAGGTGAGATGGGAAATTAAATGATCGTACGATGGCCTGTTCTGTCAGAAATATTCATACCAAAAAGTATTGGAAAATCTGGTAATACATCTTCAAGTTACGATGGATATTGTTGGAAGTCTCTTTTTTGAGACATAGTGTAAATGTATCACAAAGTAAATGAAACAGGCGCAAATCACAATGTGCTTAATATTTCACTAGACAAAAAATGTCAGTATTTCATCCTTATGAGGTTATGCAACAGATGCTACAGGTCTACATTAGTTACCAATATTCAACAATAAGTACCTTTAAAGCACTGTAAAACTGGAAATT
>Ga0209671_1002876_pt1 | contig 16178 bp, 10 predicted proteins | sample WorMetHERISLAND2_2_FD_187401 | JGI IMG/M metagenome (GOLD analysis project Ga0209671, IMG submission 187401) | Marine gutless worms symbiont microbial communities from Max Planck institute for Marine Microbiology, Germany - Olavius geniculatus... | ecosystem: Host-associated > Annelida >...
GTGTCAACTCATACTGTACTATGCTATATTAATCAAATTTATATAGCCCCGTATGCAGAGCTACTCTAGGCACTCTATGGTCATGGGAAACACTGAATATGTTTTGGTTGTGGTCCAAATCGTAATATATGTTAAGGAACTTTTTTGCACAATTGTGCATTTGCTATTGCAAAATACGATCAGTGGCTAAAATGAAGCAGTTTTTGCAGGAGTTTAACTGCGTTAAATGTTTTCTAGTTTACAGCTGATTGCGTTCCATGTTTTGTACACATTCTGCTGATTTCTGCTGTGTTTGATTGTCAGTAGTTAGGCTGAAGGATTGCTCCCACATAACATCAACTGCTGCATCGCTGTCTTCTGCTGTCGAGCATTTACCAAACGGCAGCAGCGGCAGCACGATTCTGGAAAATGGCAACGGCGGTCAGCACTTGAAACTGTCACCCATTGTTCTGTCTCCAGCTGTGGATGGAAAGAAAACCAACCACGTCCACGATGAAGTGAAAAAATCCAAGAAGTTTCTCCATGTTGCTGGCAGTAAGATGAAGCATTTTCAGTTTGGTGGTGGGATGATTACGGAAAACTGCAGCAATGGCCAGCAGTCGAAATCATCTCCTGCCCTACCATCGCCGGCTGTCGACGGAAAGAAAACCAACCATGACAAAGTGAAGAAGTTGGAGAATTTTCCCATTGATGGTGGTAAATTCAAGCACTTACCGATACCGTTCGTTGATTTGAAGAAACACGATGACAGTGGAAGCGAATGCTTGACGCCGTACAGTGAAGGTCGTCGTATCAGTGTCAGACAGACGGAGCTGGCTTACCGGTTCAAGGAGATTGTCGTACGCAAGATGAATGGCTATATGCATGTGTCGCTCGTGTCTCAAACACGAGGAAAGAATGCCATTAATCCCAAGGTAATGTTGCTAACGTCAGAATGCAGCAGCACTTTGCCTGTGTTATACTATTGTTCAGAGTTACACTTGTTCCACGGTCACCGACAGTCAACCTAATATAAGCCCACACTGTCATTTGTTTGGTCACATTTGAATGCAATCATGGAATTAACATTATTTTGTACCACTGCAGACGTAGTGCTAGAGTTATGCCGTGAAGTGTAACTGTGGAATAATTTGGGCTTTTGTGCCTGTGCCATTTGAAGCATTGGCAGAAGCATTACGATTTTTCTTTGTCTCTCTGTCTCTTTGTGCTTCTCTCTGTTGGCTTGCGATGTTGCGACCCTTACTGTCAGTTTCAGATACTGACAGTATCTGAATATATATGTTTATTCACACATTCATGGCCACATTCATTGGCCGTGTCTCACTACTGTAAATAAAACATCATCTTTAAAAAACTTATTCCATTTCAGCTTTACTACTATCATGAATCCAAATCATGATTTGATTTAGACTTAAGGAGATGATTTCGACTGTTGAATCTGAGTATATGTTTTTATCCGACTTTAGTATGGTGTTAATCTATATCTTTAAAATGGGGATGTATCAGTTTGGACTGCAATTGGCTGTGACGTCATATAGATGTCGTCACCATGGCGACGCATCATCAGCATCTTTATAGCTAGCGGCTACGCTGCAGCACCAGCGCATACTGTGTATCGAGGCCGCAGGCCGAGCTGAGGCCTGAAGGGCAGAAAATGGAGGCCACAGGCAAAGATCAAACATACAGGGAGCGTAGCAACCTGTCCGCGTGATAGTTTAAATCTCACATTACAAAGCCTGCACGCCGCATGGCTCTGTTTTGTAGGTCTTCAATGAGTTACAGGATGCATTGCACAATGCCTGCTCTGACGACAGTCGTGTTCTTTTACTTACTGGCTCAGGAAATGTTTTCTGCTCCGGCATCGATCTTCATTACTTACTGAACGAGTGCAGTGACCGGCGTGAAGCTGCCAGGACCATGTCGGACTCTCTGCGGTTAGTGGGTCTGGTTTTAGATTTTTTATTCACTTAGAATGTCAACAGTTGTTCTCTCTTTGGTCTTCTGCTGTATCACATGTTTATGGCTAACTCTTCTGCCAGTTAAGACTGATGCAGCAGGTTTTTCAGAGGCTAAATGTACGTGTCAGTAATATTTTGGATTCATGATAGTAGTAAAGCTGAAATGGAATAAGTTTTTCAAAGATTTTTTTTAAAGATTATGTTTTATTTACGGTAGTGAGACATGGCCAATGAATGTGGCGCATGAAGCAAAAATGAAGCAAAGTTTTGCAGAAATGAAATGATCAGTCATTTTTATCTGAATGTGCAGCTAACCTGCATTTATGTGAGTGTCTGTGGAAATCCTAGATTACTGTACTAAATATGATTATAAATAGACCAATAGGACAAAAATCGAAAGTCTGCTGTAGTCATTTGTCACTGTCCTGTTACTTATAATCAGTGATGGCTGCCACACTTTCTTGAAAGTCCTTGAAATTCCTTGAGTCCATTTTCCAAGACCTTGAAAGTCCTTAGGAACTGAAAATTTTTGAATTCAATGTAAGAGGGTCTCAAAAGTCTTTGCATTTTAGAAGTTCCCGATTATGAACTGATACTGATCGTTACTGTGCTGTGAAAATTTTTTGTAGTGAACATCTCAACTTCCCAATCCAGTACGCTTTAGTTTCATTTTACTTACTTTAAGCTCTATGGATTGGACAGTGTACAGGGAATAGGTCTTGAAAAGATACTTGAAAGTTTTTGAATTTTTTGCCACAAACTTGTGGACCACTTTAGTAGGTCTGGAAAAGACGCTTGTAAGACCTTGAATTTATCCCACAAACTTGTGGACCTCCCTGATAGTTTTGGAAAAGACACTAGAAAGTACTTAATATTTTTAATATTTTTATGCTTCCGCCAATGTAGTGGCTGGAGGCATTATATTTCCAGGATGTCTCTGTGTGAGTCCCAAACAAACATTGTCAGCAAGATATCTTGGGTATTTGTGGGTGAATTCTACCAAACTTTCACCACTAATGGACTTTGGGGCAAGGATGAACATGTCATTTTGGGGGTCAAAAGGTCAAGGTCAAGGTTACGGGGTCAAATGTGCCCCAAAATGCAGTTTTTGGCCTTGCAGTTGTCACATGTAGGCTGAGGTATAATAGTCGACGGAGTCGTAACCACCATCTAGTTCAACAAAATTGACGTGGTCACCCTGATATTATGTGTTGTGTGCATTGCAGTGATTTTGTGAGTGCACTGATCTCATTTCCGAAGCCGGTCGTCGTAGCGGTGAATGGCCCGGCCATGGGTTTTGGCATGGCGTTGCTAGCCCTGTGTGACGTGGTCTATGCCAGTGATAAGGCTAGCTTCTCATGTCCATATACCACGCTTTGCCAGACGCCGGAGGCTTGTGCTTCGTACACGCTGCCAAAGATTCTCGGATCCGCCATGGTGAGTGAGTCTGTCAGTTCATGGTCTATATATGCTGATAGTTTTAAGCTTAAAAAAAACCTGTTTTTTAAATTTTAGTCTTGTGCATTTTATTGGTTTTTTGGGTTCATTGGGTTGGTCCTGTTTTTTAGAAGAACTAACTTAATGGATAACAGGCTTTTCGTGAGTTTCATGTTATTAGAACGAGCACTGCTAGATAATGACTCTATGTGAATTAAATATTCTAGGTTTTGCAAGTTTATAGGTATAAAGTCGTGAAAACCTAAACATTATGATGCATGTTGTTATTTGCAGAACAAGAAGCTAAGATTGGATTAAGTTTGGCATGATTTTTTAATGGGTTTACCTAATAAAATGCACTTGGTTTGTGAGTATGCGTCCGGGTATCTTATGGAGAGTTTGGGCTGATTCCACAGTCAACTCAGCCTGGCCTATCCCTGTGGTAGGCAAAATGAGCACCAGTGATACCTTTGAATAGACTCACAGGTTGAAACAGTAACTTGATAAGTCATGTAATTTCATCAATAATACAACCTTTTTTATTGTTGACGTTCTGAAAAAAAGAGCAGGGGTTGCCTAAACGTCAAAAATAAAAAAAGGTGTTGTTGATGACATTACATGACTCATCGAGTGCCAGTGATACCTGGAGTTTAAACAGGCACGCTCTGTGATGCACTGGTCCTGTATTCATTGTCTTGCTGTGTACACTGGAGTCTGGATGAAGGCTAAGGAAATTGAAATCGGCAGTTGAGATTGTATTAAACATTATTGGAGTTAGTGCTAATGGTATAATTGTGACATAGCCAGGTTTTGCTCATGTAGAGTTATAGCCATTCCATTTTTTGCTGTAGAAATTGTCATTCTTGTCTTTTTATAATGCATACTGCATAGGCATGACCCAGTATTAGTATATTATAAGTTTTTTTCCAGAAAATCTTGGTAGATCACTTGGTAGTGTAACTGCCATTGTGTTTCAGTCTAAATTTCTGTGTGTTCTACATATACTGAGTCCGTTGCAATTGCCAGGTGGCGGCACCAATCCTGTTGGATGTTTGAGATCTGTGATCACTTATCGACGTCGTGTTCTATGTCAACTGAGCCTTCTATCCCTCCAGGGTAGGTAAATCGAGTACCAGTTGAGGTGGAGCGCGTTCACCTGTGTCGGGTGGCAGGTGATCTTTTATGGCGGGTGATGCTCCGTAGCTTTGAGATGTTCCACGTTTAACCATTTTGTGTTCAGGCGAATGAGCTGCTGTTGTGTGGGCGTAAGATAACTGCACTGCAGGCCTGTCAGGCTGGACTGCTGTCGCAAGTGTTCTGGCCTACAAACATGATGCAGGAGGTCATCCCACGAGTGCAGAACCTTGCCTCTCAGTCTGCCAAGGTATCAATGCCACGTGATTTGTGCTGTGATGTTGTGGGTGAGGAAGGGGATAACTGAAGGCTCCGATTTACAAAAGTTTTGAGTCAAACTTACAAAATCTTTGGCAAATCAGGCTTGAAATGAAAATTTTAAAAAGAAATATGGTTTGCAACAAAATCTTAATAAATGCTTATGAAAGCATAAGCGAGTTGCTTACTTAGCAAGAACTTATTAAGATATAATGAAAATCTTACGAATATTCTTAGGAAGTTTGTGAATTAGGCTTCTGGCTTGTAAAAACTTGCCTATAATTATATCTCGCTTAGTGTAGAATGCTTACAATGCCAGTGTTATTTTTTTAGTAACTCGATGAAACATTGGCTATTTTAAATATTTTTGGCGTGTGACATCATGAGCTTGGCTGTTTACAACAGTTACTGGGTAGCGCATACGTCGGCTCAGAAAATCACCAAAACCACAAAAAACGTTGACATTTTGTTACTTATTCGACACTAATTGTACCCAAGATTTCTGACATCAATAAACTGAAACAAGACATCAACTATAGTTATTTACACCAAGTTTGTTTATGATGTTGCATGCCTTGAATTATTAAAATCAGCTAGTGTTTCGTTAGTTATTTAAGAAATGGTACTGGCATAGTTTTTTTGGTGGGACATGGTGTAGTTATACTGACAAACTGCTGATGTATTGCTGTTTTTATCGACTTTGTAAAATTTGCTTTATTTCGTTAAGTGCTTTGGTGCTGTTTGTTGGATATAAGGGAAAGCTTCTTTTGGCTTAAATCTGTCAAATATCTGCAGGCTTATGACAATTCAATCATCTGGCTGCTACTGCTCTTGGCTTGTCTATTGATATTCTCATGAAAGAATGGAGCCAGTTAACAATAATAATAAAATCCGATTTATTTGTATAGCTTTTCTGTTAGATCATAACTTTAGGGGCAAGCAACCTCATCTCTCAGTCATAGTTCAGTCAAGGCGCCTGTCCCTGTTCGGACACATTGCACAAATGCCTGATGAAACAGATGCAAAACAGATCTTAACAGATTCCCCCGCAGGAAACTGGAGGAAACCACTGGGACGTCCTCGTATTACATGGATGAAAACCATTCAGCAGGATCTGAAATCCAGCGACCTCAATATGGATGACGCAGTTGACCTGGCTCAGACCCGTCCACTCTGGAGATTGATGTCTACGTTTGGTGCTACGCACTCTTAGTGGTGCTTGCCAGAAATGATGATAATGAGTGAGTTGCTGTCAGTAACTGTTCTTGGCAGAGAGAGTTCCTGGTGGTGGAAAGCATGCTTGGCAGAGTCTGTACTGGCGAATGGTTTGCGCAGTTATGTAGTCGTGGTTGAGCGTAGAGTCCACACGTTGTCACAAAGTTTGATGTGGCAACTGAAACGCGGCTAACTCAGATCTACATGGAATGTGTTTGTTATATCGGAAGTAAAACTCGAAAACAACGTGGCCTAAAATTAAAGTATATAATTGACAAAAGTGATGTTTAAAGATAAAAAAGTAATAGCCACCATGTTGTACTGTGCAAAACCATAGATAAGTACCAGGGATTTGGCATCAACTGCAGCAACACATAAACAAAATTTGTATTTATCCATGTTGTTTTCAATGTTTATTTTCCCTTTAGCACCTCTAAAGCTCTGCATAGACAGCTAAATAATTTTTTTAAAATTTTACCCTTAGTAGTACAGGTTCTTATGGGTTAAAAACAAAAGTTAAAAACAGCTGGAGTGGCTATTGGTCCAGCGGAACCACAGAAAAGGAGTCCTGCAAAAGCACTGAATTCAAACGTTGGATTGGCATGGAGATACGCTGGAATAAAAACTGGGTCTCTCTGTCGTCAGTAGAAATGTTACTGATTCTCTGACCCAGATTACTGATAAACTCCAGTGCTGAAGCGTTGAGGGGCCCAGGTTTTCCACCGCAATAGGCTCGAAGACACAAGACGTCGTGAAGTCAGCATATTTATCAGCCTTTCTGTCAGCTGCCTGGTCAGCCACCAGTCCCGTGCTAGTGGCAGCAATATCAGCATAGGATACAGCCAACGGACTGGCAGCTGTGACATCCCACATTAGAGGTTTTCCACCTTGCCACGCGATTAGAGTCAGCCCACCTGGACGCTTGCCATCTTCTTCTTGGCGAACTCCTGTCAGAGCGTTGCCGTACTGATGACTTGTCGCCAGATGTCCCTATCCTTGGCCTTCCTCCAGGCAGTGCGAACTTTAGAGTTCTGGGGCTGGACGTCCTCATCAACCGTTCTGAGCCAAATTGTTCTTGGACGTCCAGCAGTTCTCCTCCAGTCAGCGGGTGGATGGAGCACGGCGGCTACGATGTAGTGGTGATCTTCCACTGGGACTGTACGAGCTAGGTGGCCGAAGAATCTAAGATGGTGGGACCTGACCACTTCAGAGACTGGTGTACACGCAGTAACATCTTGAACTGTTTCGTTTGTAGTGTTCCTGGAATATGGTATCCGTAGAATTTTCCGTAAGCACCGTATCAAATGCATCAAGACGCTTACTTATAGTCTTGGTGATGGTCCATGTCTCGCACCCATAGAGCAGAACTGGTAGAATATATATCCTGTAGAGACGCACCTTAGTGTCTGTATGAATGTGAGACTTCCAGATATTTTTGTCAAGGAGTGAGAAGCAGTTCTTTGCAATCCTGATACGTCTTAGTATCTCAGCCTCACTTTCTCTTTCGTGAGATATTAGTGAACCGAGGTAAACAAAGTTGTTCACCAACTCAGCATTCTCTGCTGCTACCTGGACAGTCGATTGGGTCAGATGTGGGACCCCGATCTGCTGAATCTTTGTTTTTATCCAGTTTATCTGTAGTCCTAAAGGTGCTGCCTTTTCCTGCAATACCAGCAGTCCTGCCACCAAGAAGTCCAGCATAGCCTTTCTGCGAGAAAGGCAACATCGTCCGCGTAATCCAGGTCTGTGAATGATTCCTCACCAACACTTACATTTAGACAACTCTGAGCAACTGTTCGATCCAAGATCCAGTCCATTGGATTTAGGAAAAGATCAGGAGCAACAGTGCAACCCTGGCGCACTCCAGAGAGGACTTGAGATCACTCTGAGCGTATTCCATCTGCCAGAACACTACACATGTCATTGTACAACTTCTTCAGAAGCTCAACTATCTTGCTCTGGATGCCGTGTCAACGAAGAAGAAGCCACAGTGACTCTTTATCTACAGAGTCAAAGGCTGACTTTAGGTCAACGTATGCAATCCAGAGAGGTTTGTTGAACTCTCTACGTGTTTGCAGAAGCATACTGAGCTCCTTGGTTGCAGGTATTCCAGCCACTTTGATATAATAGTATAATAGATATAATAGTAATAGTATACGGCAGTAATAGTACGGTGCGTGTGTCTGTGTGTTAGGTGTTGGAAGCAACGAAGGCACTTATCCAAAGTCATCAACGGCGTTGTCTGGAACAAGTCAACATCACCGAATGTCAGCTGCTCAGTGAGAGATGGGCTTCAGCCGACTGTCAGTCAGCCATGAGACAATACCTTGAGTCAGCCAGCGATTCACTGTGAATATTAATGAGCACAGCTGTCAGTAATAATAAAGGTGGGTGTCAACCGACTGTCGGTTTGCAGTGAGACATTATCTCGAGTCTGTGAATGGATGAATTTGTCATGAGCTTCACAACTTACGGACTGAACACATTTTCTCGCATTGGGTCATCTCATTGGCTCATGACCGTGTCACACTTTACAAGTTTACAACGTTTGTTTCCTGTCCGAGGCTGATTGTCACCAGCTTTGTTCGTTCGCTGCCAGGATATGCACATTTGCCAGCAGGACGTGGGTTGTTTCACGTACGTACAACAGAGACAGAAGTTTTTCCGCCAGGGCAGGACCACGTGTATGCTTGCAGCTATATCATTTGCTCAAAGTATTTCTACACAGGGTGACCACAGCTGCTGGATAGTTGTAGAATTTAGGAAATTCAGAATTCAGGCCTGGAAAGTCATGGATAACAGCAAAGATCATCTAAAGTCATGGAAAATAAGCATAACGGCACGGATTTTATGTTGTATTGCTTAAAATGTGGTACAGAAAATGTGAATTTTTTTGCTAGAGCCGTGACTCTAAAATATGCCAAAAATGCTTTTGCATCTGGAGCTCTGCTCCGGACTTCACTGGGGAGCTCATAACACTTCCCCAGATCCTCTAGTTGGCCGCATTTCTCTTGTATTTGGAAAAATATGTTGTATTGATAGGTCATGATTTTTATTTGTTTGGTCATGGAAGAGTCGTGGAAAGTCTTTTTTGAAAAAGAGTGGTCACCCTCTACAATTTTAGAGGTCAGCTAAGAGTGAAGACGTGTTGTTCTAGGCAGAACATAGCATGGAAGAAAAGTGAACAATAAAATGATACATACATGAAGTAGTTGGTGAAGCACGTGAGATAGATATGGCACAGTTTTTGGATGACATTTGAGTATTGCATCGTTCAAGAATTGTTGCAGCAACAGTGTAACATTCGAAAAGACACATTGGCCAAATATTAGTCATATCTACATCTGTATAGTAACAGTGCTTAGCATTAGTGGCATTGGCTAATAGGCTATGTAAATTACAGTCCATATTTGTTGCATTGTTGATGTTCCGGATAAACAGAGCTTTTGAATTAACTCGTTAACACATTGAAGAATTAACGCTCATTAAAAAAATTAATGCACATTAAAAATTAACGCACATATGTAAATTTACTAAATTCTGTGATTTCTTCAAACTGTGGTTATTTGACGACCGAATAACATTGAAGTATTAAAAAATTGTTTTGTTGCTGTTTCATCACTACTGTCACAGTCCTGCGGCACAGCCACGAGTTTGTTGGTCGTCATTTCAGTCACCCTTTTGATATAAAAAGTCAGCAATATATAATAATGCATTATTAACGTGCCAACATATGCGTCGAAATAATTAACGCAATGCTTTAATGCATTAAAAAAATTAACACTTCTACAGCTCTAATTTTAAAATTTTGTTTTCCCATCTGTCACTTTATTTTTTTACCCATATTTGAGTTGGCTGATGAATATGTATTTGTGTCACTTGACGAGTAAAGGTGTGCTCGGAGCAACAGAAATGAAGTGAGCCGAAACAAAGGGTGTTTGTTGCAGCTTTCATTTATAATAATAATAATAATAATCCGACTTGTAAAGCGCCAGTATGTGCTAAAAAAGACTTCAGTGGCGCTGGCGGACAGAACTAGTCACTGAGGTTAAATGTTTGACGGTTTCTACACTCTGTACGGTCTTTAATGGTTTACAGTGTTTAATGTTATTTGTTACACAAGGGACTACTGAACTTCATTGCATTTTTTCACTTTTTAGGCTTCCATTTGTTGCGCTGGAACATTCTGTTGCAGACTATACTGTCAATACATTTGAGAGATTCTGTTTGAAAGATACTCTTTATTTATGCAGGCTTTTTAAAAAATTTTATTGTTTCGGCCTATTTGTTACATTTGGATGATCTTTTGTCAAAATTTTTGCATTCAGTTAGTAAATTGATAATGTTGTTAATGTTCAGTTATAACTACGAGGGGCATTCAAAAAATTTTGTAAGTCGATATGTTAAACTGAAAAACTTTTCTATACACCAATAACATGCATGTTTTTCTGGAATTTATATGAGCTTGAAGTCGATGTGAAGTCATTGTAACTTGTGACGTCATAAAGCGTTTCGTGTCTGTCCCTCCAACCAGGCTTCCACCACAGACTTGAGTCATTCATTGTTTGGACACCACAAAGACGATTTTTCAAATTTAGGAACAGGTAATACTTACCGTAAGTCTGGTACCTGTGGTATGTAGGGTGATCTAATTGTATGAAGCTAAGAGTCACGAACAGCTTGCTTGGTAATTGTAACTTGGACACAGGACTACAGTGCCGAATTAAGGGGGGATCTGCAAGGCTCACTTCCAAGTCCTCGCACACCGGTGCTCCCAGGTCGTACGTTTTAAACTTGGATTAACCTTTCACAAAGACGACAAATATCATTAACTGTTAACTTTGTAATAGAATTTTCTGAGAACGTTAAATTCTTACGTGACATCGTAATTGATAGAAGTATTCTTATTTATGGCCGACACAGATTTTGGTTAATGAATATTTATAATTAAAAATGAGAAATTCATGAACGTATTTGTTAGGCTTTCCACAAAATCACATGCCTTGGAGTCTCACGTTAGTAAATCCGGCTGCAGTCTGCAGATTTGTCATGCAACAGCGAGCCTAATTTTATGCTGTTTGCGCTGGCACTAGAAATTGTTCCTTTTTAATGCTCTCTGATGTCATAGATGACAATGACGTCACATCCATTTTAGGCTCGTGTTCGGGTGAAATATGCATTTTATTGGTGTATAGATTTTGAAGAGTTTTTCAGTGTGACTTATCGACTTGCAACGCTTTGAATGCCCCTTATAAAGAAACATCTAATTGTTTGATACTGGTTTGCATTTATTACTATTGTAATCTCAGTATTCGTCACTCTGCAGTTACTTGGCACTTGAATATGTTCATTTAAACTGCCAAGTCGTTGCATCTTTAAAGCCGAGAACATGCAGTTTTTCAAAGGAAAAAGTTACAGAGAAAGAAGAAGAAAACATCTATTGCTACATGAGCAAGAGAGTTGGCAATTCTGTTGGGTCAACTAGTAGTGGAAAAACATTTGTTTTGTTTGTTGCATTGTTGATGTACCATTAAGGTTTATATTTTTCGGCAGGCTAACTTATTTTATCACATTTTTTCTGGGAAGGGGCACATATTATGTGCTTCTAACACTTCATTGAGTTAAATTGTGCACATTTTTATCAAATTCATACATGATTTCATTGATTTTTATAGTTGAGTTAACTTATAAGGGAGAAATGTTTTATTTGATGATTGCATTGTGGATTTCCCATACTGTTTTCATTTTCTTGCAGCTAGAAACTGATTTGACCATTTCTCCTTGTTGTTTGAATATTATGTGCTGCCAATTTTTTAAGGTTAATTTTTGCATAATTTTTTTTATCAAATTTCATGTGTCATATCAGACACTCGAGTTGCAATTTTTCTTACCGAAAAATTTCAGTAATTTTAGTGTATGCATGCTAGTTAGATAGAAATGTACAGAAATTATTATTTGCTTGTTTTATGCAAACCATTTACTGTGCTTTGCTTTGCTTTGCTGCTCTATTTCAGCTGACACTGTTAATTCGTGGTTATGCAGTATTTTAAGTTATTTCGATCACCGTATGTTGATAATTTTGTCTAGTTATGATTTGCATTCTATTAGGCTTTGATTTTATGTTATAAACTAGAAGAACTCGAGAGAGCAAAGGCATCCACTGAGTTGTCTCTTATTTCGCTGTTGGCATTGTAATGCTGCCATCTAGTGAATACAACTAAGGTATTACTTTCCCATTGTGAATGGATCATGGAGTGAAAAAGTGTGGCAAAATTTTTGCCAAGGGTTACTTTTTGTACTCTAACAGGCTGACAGTTGTGAAAGATTTGATCAGAATACTTTCAGCATCTTCGTGATTAATCTGAAAAAAACACAAGCATATATACAGCCATTGTTAGGTTTGGTTTTTAATTATGTCTATTATTTGTTTTATTGTTGTGTTTTTATCTTTATTGTTGCTATCCCTCTCCCCCTGTTCTCTAATAGACAGCATTCTGAAATTAGTGACTGTCTGGAGGATTACAGGGAAGATTATTAGAACTACCGTTATCGTTATTTTCATGTGCACACGTATAATGGAGTTTTTACAATTTTAGGTTTAGCTCGTGTGTTGTGTTTCTATAAAGGTTAAACTTACTATTTCGTTTAAACTTACTATTTATGTGCTTATGTGCATTCTGCCTGCAAAGGCTATCCCCAAAATGGCCTATACTGTGTCGGGCGGGATGTTAAACCCTACTCACTCACTCACGCTATCTCTGCTGATGCAAAGAACGTGTGTTTTTCATTGTGTCTGTCTATCTGTCGGATAGAATAACTGGGTGAAATTCTGTATTGTGACTTAAGCTTAGTAAGACATTTTTGTTGTTTCAACAGTGTGAGAATAGATTGCACAGCATTAAAGTGTGCACAGCATTTGCAGAATGTTAAAGTATATGGTACAATTTGTACAGACGATTATTGATTACATTTTGGTGGTAGTCCATCCAGATCACGGACCTATTTGAAGTGTTGTTTATGTGCTATTGTACTTCCTGTAGGCTCTTGGTAGCCAAGAAAATGCAGTTTCGGTGGCTGTTTGAACTCTGAGCACTTCTAGTTATTTGTTTAGTTTGTTGATGTAACCTTTGTTAGTAAAAAAATTCCTGTCGATTGCTACTGTTGTTGGTTATAATTGGTTTTCTGGCTTTGGTTGCCTCCAGTTTATTGCTACTGTACTGTATATACCGCTTGTACGGTTGTAGCCTACCGTGTGGCAATGTTACATTAAGTATTGAAATATCGTTGACATTTACTTCCTTTGTGGTGTTTTTTTTTATACTGTGCCATTATTACCACATTGAACGTCACTTTTGGAAAGGGCTGGAGACGAGACCAACAGCAAAAACTTATCATTTATCAAGACCATGATTCCAAACTAGAAGCAATACCTTCATTAAGCTGATGTCCTCAGGTAGAACCATTTAGCAGTAGCATCAGCAGCTCTGAACAATTGTATCCCAGCACACTTAAGGTTGGAAAAATCTAGTTTTTATGAGTTTTTTTTACGTGGGATCTATTTAAAGGTTTCTAGGTTTTTGGGGTTTTGTAGTGTACAAAAGAAGACCACACACATGAGGACCGAAAATCTGCATTCTATACAACATCCTTACCCCGTGCCACATCGTTTTTGTTGTATGAATAATAAAAATGACTAAAACATAAATTGCACAACAAATAAAAGCTCTAAAATTTGGTATTTTGAGACTTTAAAGGTTTTTGAAACCTGACAAGCCTACGTTTTTCAAAACTATTGAATGGTAGTTTGAGATAGAAATAAAATAAAGAGGCCCAGCTGTCGCTATGGTGGGCCGATCGTAGTAGCTGCCTATATCCGAAGGCCATCACCCGACTTCCGGTTGCGGAAAGAAAGTGATTTGCCATAGTGACTGCAGTCATGTATACGCTATGGTGACGCTGCTATATCGAACGCTACAATCAACACTAGGATACGATACGGTAATTTGGCGCACACGGGTGATGGTTGCAGGCAGCAACTTTGCATCCAACATTGAGGCCAATCGCTGCAGATAGAGACTATTGACAACTTAAAAAAAACTTATCGCCCTATCCAACAATATAATTGCCTATCCCTGTATCGCTGAGATAATTATTAGTTTTCATACTATTTTGCAGGCATCAGACTGGCTCTGGGTCAGCTGGGTCACCGGGGTCAGCAAAATTTCTCTGATTTCCCGCGGGAATTTGTTCTTGTTTAAAATATCAATAATTTTAGTGGCGATCTATCGCTGCTCACTATTGCAAGATCGCTCATCTACTGATAGCACTGCACTGACCTTAAAATATTAATCTACATCTAGTGTAATTTTCTACTCTGAGTAACTTTGACTGGATTTCGAGTATTCGGCGCAGCCCTATTTGAAAGTGCATATTTCAGATCAAGATCCTTTTTTAAATCATCTTATTCCATTTGCCAATGTTGTTTCTTTGTGCTTGATGTTACTCTTGACGAAAACGATGACAAACGCTGAAAACTTACGATTTTATGAGTTAATTAGTAACTTGCAGAGTGTAATCGACCAGATAAAAGGTATATTTTGGATTTTGTATCGCTAGCATTACGTCTTTGGTTGAATTCCTGTCAGTAATCCAGATGACCGGTGCTATGATCACGAATTCGTGATCGTATCCGCCGATTGCCTATGATCACGACTGTAGTCTTCAAGTCCCGACTGGCAGGTGCCATGGTGATGCAGAGGACAGATTAGATCCACGCTGTTTTTATCAGCCGCACATCTTGCACGCTTTTATCTGCTGTGTCTGGAGTTCAACAGTTGTTTCCGGGACTTCATGCATCTCTGCCATGCACGACATTACTCGCAAGAGGATATGTGCATTATTGGAAAAGAAGAAGTAGTAAGAGCCTGCCGGTATGCCTCACGTAGGCAGCCTCTTACGACAGCCGTGATCACGGCAGCTAGCAACTGATGAGATCAACCTTAGCAAGGTACAATGCCAAGGTATCATGCCTTCATACCAGTCGGCCAGTCAAGCCTGGCAGCACTAGGTTAGAATTCATAACCAATGTTGCAACCTTAATTAGGGTGTACATCTATGGCTACATAATTGTACGAAATATCCTTAAATTTGCACCCTAAAAATTTAATAGCTAACACTAACCCTAACACTAACCACTGAAAAGTTTAATAACTAACAGAACTGGATAAGCTGCAATAACTAACCCTAACCACTAGTGCCACCTATCTAACGCCACCTGTCTAATCTATGCCCATGTCCAGTGATGTTCTAAAAATAGCTAGCCAATACAGTGGTTGCCATGATCATAGGCAATCGCCGGACTATGATCACGAATTCATGATCACAGACACTCCCAATCCAGATAAGCTACCAAACGGTGTGACGAAACACCGCACTGGCCTCACCAACCGCACCGGCAGCAGTTCCTACCGCACCGGCATCAGATCACTGCACCGGTGCCTAAAACAACCACTTCAAGCATGGCGGCAGCTGCAGACGATTGGACACGGTCTTAGGGTTAGGGTTAGTGGTCGTTTTAGGCGCCAGTGCGGTAATTTCCTGCCGGTGCGGTCGGTGAGATTGTGTAATTAATCATGTTAAGAATCTTTTTCGTTTAAAAATTTAACATTTGCAGTTAAAATTTTTATTTTGTGTTAAAGACCACATTGAAATTGAGTCAGAAATTTTTAGGTTGCTATCAGAATTGCCAGTAGGTCTATAGAAATCTGCAGACGTGTCTGTCAGAAAATTGTGGCTGTTTTTAACTTGATGTTGCTGCTGCTATGGAGCCTGAGATGATGGACTTCTATTTCCCTGCTGCAATCACTTATTATGCATAGAATTTTTGTGACGATAACTGTAGTTGTTGTCTTTCTGTGAACTAAAACAAAACTGCAACTTGTATTAGTCTGCATTAGACAAATATTATTCAGCGTCGGCGAATTGTCCAAGTTGAGGGGGCGAATCAGCCACTGGGCGGGTGCGAATCAGCCAGGGGCGAACTAGCCAAGGGGCAAACAAGTCGGGGGCGAAAAAGGCAGGAGACAAATCAGCCAGGCACTGGTGGCGAATCAGCCAGGGGGCAAAAGAGCTAGGGGGTGAAAAAGCCAGGGGGCAAGTCAGCCAGGGGTGAAATGG
>Ga0209671_1002877_pt1 | contig 16177 bp, 12 predicted proteins | sample WorMetHERISLAND2_2_FD_187401 | JGI IMG/M metagenome (GOLD analysis project Ga0209671, IMG submission 187401) | Marine gutless worms symbiont microbial communities from Max Planck institute for Marine Microbiology, Germany - Olavius geniculatus... | ecosystem: Host-associated > Annelida >...
TGCTGGACGTAATCATCTGTGCAAATTTTGGTGTGGAAAAATTAAGGGGTTTGGGAAATACGAGGGGTCAAATTTTGGAGTTTCCCATTGAAATGGCTGGTCACCTTTACAACAGGGCTGGCGCTACCGCGCAGCCTGTGATATACGTCAAACTAAGCAACGTAGACGTCTAATACGACGAACCTCTTTCCAGCCTAGTTCATTGATGCACAAGCGTATGACGTCAAGGTTTGATCGCGCCCTTGATGTGTCGACGCAGATTTCCAGCTTGGGTACTGCTGCAGTGGACGTCGACTTGGCGGGAACTGTTTGCTGCTCGGTTTCACGACGACTGCGCGCCCTGGCGGCAGCCTCGCGAGACGCGGCGAGACGAGCGGCGGTCGATGAGGCGAAGGTCAGATGTGGCGGAGCGCTGTGCCGCAAGCGATCGTTACGACTACGTCTCCAGGAGTCGGTCTTTGACGTCGTTCCACCCAGCTGCTCGTCGACGTCACGAGGCGACAATCCACTCGCACTGGACGACGAAGTCATTGCCCACTTCGACCTCGCCGTTACTTCGTTTCGTTCTCAGACCATCCCATTCTCATCACACGAGCGTCGTTATCGCAATGCCTTTGTTAAGACTACATTTTGTCTCCATTCGCTGGCTTAGTTCTTGCAAATTACGATAAACTGCAACGTCTGTCGCATTACAAAAGTTGCAAAACAAGAAACTAACGTAAAAGTCACTGAGCATCGCTTCCCTTATTGTCTGCAATCAAGGTTACAGATTGTCCGCAATAAAACGTCTGTTTACAGTAGGTTATACAGCTGTAGGTACGCAAAACCTGAGCACAATGACCATTAGAAATGCATGCAGTATAGGCCTAACCTACAAATCCACCACTTGGCACACTGCAAGTAACTAAATCCCAACTAAGAACACGTAGCTGTAAATCGCAAATTCGCAACTTTATATGGCTTACGGTACTACGTGTAATATCGTAAAACCCGCACGTACATGTAGAGTTGTATACATGTAGCCTATGTTGCGTTCCCACTTTCTGGCGCAACACACTGGATCGATCAGTGTACTGCCACACAACTGCGTGCTTTAGGCATAGGCAATGCCAGCATGTACAACGCGCCTAACACCGCCCAATCGAATGCCAATAAATTCGAGGAATAATCGCTACCGCAAAGCAGAAACTAGTGGATAAACACCGCCGATCACGTGCGCAGAGCGTCAGTCACGTCTTCATTGCCAAGAAAAAAGTTAATTCGGAACCCCAGCTCACTGTTAACGTACCTGCCGACAACAGACTCAAGCGAACGCGCCACGCTGTACAACGTACCGGTGTACTTGAGTGGACCAAATTCTTGTGTAATTATCTTTATGAAAATTCTTTTCGCATCAAATTCACGTGTGTCACTGCCACAGTACGGCCTATACGAAAAGGAAAGAGAAGGTAAAGGAAAGAGGAAGAGAAAGGAAAAAAGGGAAGAGAAAAGGGCAAGGGAAAGCGGAAGGAAAAGGGGATGGAGAAGGTTAAGGGAAAGGAAGATGGGAAAGGGGAAGAAGTGAAAGGGAAGGTGGAAGGAAGATAAGTAAAGTAGAACGCACGCACGTACGCACGGACACTCAGGTGATTTTATACTCTGTCCAATGCTATGCATAGCACTGGACAGACGCTATTGTGATTTCCTTGTTTAACATCGACTGGCATTGAGTATCATGTATTACATACTATTTGCGTCACATCTAACTACATTAACCTCAAGTTTTCATCAGACCTCCCGTCATCAGATCAGTCCTTGAATCTTCTGCTTTCAAAACGCAACTCAAAATATTCACTTTGCAGTCACGTACTGCAGTATAGTTGACTATTACTTTTTCTACATGTAATGTCATAACTGCAAGTTGACATTTACTGACACTGATTATGCTTTTAGATACTCTAATTTTGTTGCTACGGGTTCAGTGTTGTTGAATTACACATTATGTAAAAACATCTGATGCTGCACAAAGTGTTGGTTTTGAGAAAAAGTCTTGGTCTCAAAAATCAGCCTTGGTCTTAAAAAGTCTTGTGTACATCACTGGTATTTCCTCAAAATTCCAGGTAATTCTCGCAGAAAGTTTGGAAAAATCACAGTGAACAACACCTGTGCTTTGAACTTAGTACACCATACTTAATTCACTCACAGAAACGTGCACCGCAGACACACTTATCAGCCAAGTTGGAAAAAGACACGTTTGAAGTGATAAACAATAATGCTCTCACTGACGAAGCATAACAGGTGCTGAGACAAAATAGGTGCAGGGTTTATCAAATCGCCGTCAAAATTCTAACATCCTGATATCATAAATGGCTTGGCAAAATGTAACATAATTTTAGAGATGACTTTTGAAGAGAAATGACCAAAATGCACACCTGACTACATAATCACTCAGTGGTCCACTGTTTTAAGCAGTGCTGCTGATATCTTCATGTATCAGCATTCTCAAAGCTGTTTGCTTTCATTCTTCAATAACTTTCAAGACTTTGCAAACACCATCTCAGGTAACTCAAGATCAACACTCAAGAACTCCAAGCTTGCAAGGTTATTTGACAACTTTCTTAATTTTTCACATCGGCATCATCAGACTCACAAGATGCTATCAAAAGGGCAACTATCATGTGCAATATATATTTTCAGCAAAGTCACAGTAAAGTGAAAACAAACTGATGCACTGTAACTTGGTAATTTCGATGCTGTTTTGAGCTGTAAGAATTAACAAAAACCGTCTGCTACATCTTGCAAAATTTTACCAGCAGCGCTTTAGCACGTCACAGAATTCGTGAAACTCATAAGCTAGCTTAAAAACAGCCACACGATCACCAATCTAACATGGCAGCTAGACTTAAGTAGGCTTGTGGCTAGCCATCAATGTTTTAAGGCTCGTAAATATGGTCGGTATGATAGGCAAATCAATCAGCACAACAAAGAAAGAATCAAGATGCTAGCTTGATGTAGTGAACTCATAATAGCATTACTTCTCTGTGGCCTAACCAATCATTCATAATCATGACAACTGATCTCATTGGCCAGAATATGCTCTGCAAGTTGCAAACCAAGCACAATGGGCGACTTCACTTTTTGACTTAAGACTTTCGCTGAGCCTAAACTTCGGTCTAAGTACCTACTTAAGTCAAAAAGTGAAGTGATTTCACTGAGCAAAAACATAGCAACTAACACGAATAATTTAATAAATTAAAACAGTCTGGTACCAATAATAAATGCCGTAATGGCTACACAATTACTTAAGACGTTACGTAATTATGTCATTTGCATGCGCGGCGCAATTAAATAAGCAAGTCCAAGCGTAGCTGGTTGATTTATTTCCTGTTTTTTCCGCCATTTTAATCGTTTAGTTGAACGTTGGTCTAAGTAGACTTTAGCATTCAGCTTTAGCTTAGGCTCAGTGAAAAGGCTAAGTGAAAGTCTAAATCAAAAAGTGAAGTTGCCCAATGTGTCTACAACCAAAACACCAAGTGGTGGAATCTGTTAATTATCACGTCAATATACCATTTTGCACAGTGCTCTGAAGACGGACACACTAAAGAGTCAAAAGCAATCATTCTCAATCAAACTACACCGTGAGACATAAAAAACACACAAAATTTTTTTCATCATAACTTGAAGAAAAGTGATCCAATTTTAATAAGTTTTGGTACGAATATTCCTGATACAACTGGCCATCAAATGACTGTTTAGTTTCCCACCTCACCCACTGTCTGTTTCTGCACTACCTGGGGACAGAAAACGAACAAAATGTTGCATTTTTAACCACTCTGGTATTATTGATTAATCAAAATGACACAAAATACACATTTTGTCCATATTTTCAACGTTTTAGCTGATAGCTAGTTTATCTAATTGTCCATTTTTAACTGCCTATAAAAATGTTTTAAATGTATGCCACGAACATGGGCTCGGTTTGGAAACACTTTCTCCATTTGTTGATAGCAGTGTCGATAACGTTCTGCTCCAGAACAATCCAGACTTCACCAGTCGCTTCTTGAATTCATCAATATTCCTGTAAGTTAGGCCTATTTAACAGACGTACTGCTGCAAAGCAGTCAAACCGTGTAATTGATTGGCTGTTGGTGGCCACATATCAGAAAAAATGAAATTTTACAAAGTTTTCGGTACATTTTAATGCACATTTTGTTTGTTCTGTTTTTCCCAAGTGGTGCAAAATCTGACGTTGGGTGAGGTGGGAAACTGAATGGCCATTTGATGTCCAGCTGTGTCATGAATATGTCTACCAAAAACTTTTAAAATTAGATAACCGTTCTTCAAGCTATAGTTTAGAAAAATTTGGTGTGTATTTCTATGCCTCAGTGTATATGGCACAGCACTGACCATGAAACACGGAGATCAGTTCAAACACAATCCACCGGAGACAACACATTTGTTTATGCCCAACATGACTGCGTAGATCACAATGGCCAGAGGCAACTTTAAAAAGGGAAATTTAAGTATGCACATAACAGCATGGGACAAGATACTGCTGTATGTGCCATGAGTGCACTCAGATGTTATCACATCAGACTTCAACAACCTGCATCAGTACACAACAACAGAACAAGTTCTCATCGTAACAGACAACGTCATTCGAAAGCTTTGTCTGCCACCATTGCAAACCATCGACAGTAGTTCCGATTTACATGAGACCAGTGTAGCTGTCTTGCATAAATCAACGATGTGGGTACACAGAATTATTATTAACACGGCGCTAAATGTCTATAGGGGGCATTGTCACCGCGCTCGTCAGTGAACGTCGACGTCACTGTCGTCCGAAGTGTCAGACAGTTCGTCGCTGGTGGTGTCGACATACGACGTCGACACGTCACTGCTAACGTAAGGCATCATTCCAACTCCACTGCTGCTGGTCTTGGGCTTGGCCTGTAAGTTTGTGGTGAATCCATTGCGATGAGCCTCTTCATTCACCTGAAGCAACACATGAAATCCAATCCACCTTACACAACATATGGCTACGCTCCAGCCTCAGTCACATTCTATCAAATTTTTCCAAACGAATAAAATTAAAAACGTTTATCATGGTATTTTCCAAGTAGTCGATCCAGTAAGTACAATAAAAGTGTAAAAATGAAATACCCGATATTAAAAATCTACTGGGACACAAGTACATTTTATCTGTCATTATTTCTACTAAGCAAATACAGGATTTGAAGGAAAAAAATTAAGTGCCGGTATAGAAACTGAACTACTAGTGATTAATAGTAACCTACGCCCTATCTCGCACCGTTACTGAGATACAGCGACTTATTGGCCAAAAATCACAAATTTTGCCCACCCCCTCTCATTTAGCGTCCTCGTTCGGGGTGACCTTCTTCGAATTTATGGAAAAGCTTTACAGTTCCTCAAACTAGAGTCTTCCAGGCAGCCGACAGTGAAGATTTGGTGATCCTAGCTTGCACCGTTTTTGACTGATCCACCCGTGTGACAGACAGACGGACAGATGGACAGAATTGCGATGGCTAAGACGCACTGAAAACAGTAGCTGCTTCCGCGCGTAAAAATTAAACTGTTGTTGCTGTTTCATCACTGCTGTAAATATTAACAACAATCAGATGACAGGGTGCGATTAGGTCCTTCATTTTTCAGGTATTGCAATTTCCAGTCATTGTTTTTTCGTGGTCCATCATTTTCAGATCCTGCAAATTCAGCGCCCCCAGCAAGATTAATGATGCGTTATTAATGCGTTACCATGTGCATTAAAAAAATTAAATAATTAACGCTTCGCAGGTCGCAGCCTACAAATTACAAATCTATGTTCCGCAGTTAACTTCCAATTATGCCAATTGTAACAACAGACAGCTCTACTTGCCTTATTGAGTTTCATCTGACGACACAAGTCCTCAAATTCTCGCACATCATCTGCTGTTATTTCATAAGCATTGTTGTCATCATCAGCTTCTGTCCAGCCCATGGCTCGCAGCAATCTGCTCAGCAATAACAGCAACAGCTCATAAATACACAAACGTAGCATAAATTCCCTCCCAAGACATAAGACAGATAGGACGGCACAGATCTCGTGTTTCTTCAGCCATCAGCCAGATTGCAAAACCCCAGTTTACACTGCAAGACCACAGATAGGGCTAGTGCATTACAGGTGAATGGTGTGTCTGTTTATGCCCCATTTAAAACAAGAAATTTGAGCTAATGCTCACAAGACACACGAAGGCCTATAGCAGTTCCGGTTCAGTATATTAGCTGAAAATTGGGGTGTTCACGCTAAGTTAATATACAAATACCAAATTCTCTATCTGGATCGCATAACGATAGTTCCATGCAGCCGACGGTGAAAATTTGGTAATCCTAGCTTGCACCACTTTTGACTGATCCACCCATGTGATGGATAGACGGACAGAGAGACCGACAAAGAGAATTGCGATGGCTAAGACGCGATGAAAGCAGTAGCTGCTTTCGCGCGTGAAAATATAACAACTCAATCAATGCAATCAATCAGCGTTAGTTAGTGCTAGACATTGTAAACCGATTCCCGAGGTGGCAGCACCATCGAACAAAATATCACAAATTACGCTTTAACATACGCCTATGCAAGCCGTTTCACCAAATGCTGTGGATCAGAAATCTATTAAATAATAAATTATTGCGCTCACAATACAACAAAATCGTACAAAAAAATCTGTCACTGTTTGAGTTAGATTTGCGGGAATTTGGGACAAAATAAAACACCTTTAGTACAGTCATGCCAAAGTGCACGTAATGATAGTACCGTGGCGCCTCCTTGTGAATGACACAAACTTGTGTCGCAGTCCGAAATCGCCAAAAAATCCATAAAACCCCCTACGTCATCCAAGGTCATTGAATTTGGCGCCAATCGAAAGCCAGTATACGATTTCCTATTAGTGATTAATAGTAACCTAGGCCTTATCTCGCACCGTTACTGAGACTACAGCGAGTTATTGGCCAAAAATCGCAAATTTTGCCCACCCCCTCTCATTTAGCGCCCTCGTTCGGGGTGACTCCCTTTGAATTTATGGAAAAGTTTTACGGTTTCTGAAACTAGAGTCTTCCGGGGAGCTGATGGTGAAAATTCGGTAATCCTAGCCTGCACCGTTTTTGACTGATCCCCCCGTGCGACGGACGGACAGACGGACAGAATTGCGATGGCTAAGACGCGCTCAAAGCAGTAGCTGCTTTCGTGCGTAAAAACTAAAAATTTTTTTTTCATACCTAGCATGAGGCCCATGAGCATACGTGAAACCCCTCTGGCTGGGTGGTACGGGGGCCCTTCCGCTGGCTATGTTCACAGCAATGACTAGGCAAAAAGCATACAAAATTTATCTTCTAAGCCTCAAAATTAACATACACATAAAAAATTCAGCACATATTAAGCACTGCGTACTGTCTCGAGTAGAACTTCTTATTAAGCAGTACTTCAGCACATCATCCAAACTACAAGCTCTGTAGGAAGAATGAGAATTAGTTATCTACAAACTATCAAGATATCACAGCTAAAACATTGATATATCAAACTAGCCCATGATACTAGGCTGTAAAAATAGAACCAACACTATTGGCCCTAACCATGAATGCCAAAGATATAGCCATGTTAACATCAATTCTAATGCGCCAGGCACCAACTGCTAACTTCCAGTTGAAACACATGCAAATAGAGCTAACAGATTATTGCACATAATTCTGCATTCTGCCTCACCTCTCTTCAGCTTCCGACGGAAAGACTTCTTCAGCTAAGCTAGAGTCATCAACAGTAATTTCCGACTCAGATTCACCAGGATTCTCATCGTAAGATGCTGAAGAAACATCGTCACTACGGGCATCCAGTGCACACTAAAAACACCAGACAACATCGGTTTAAAATACCCGATATGACATGATAACAATCTATGACAACAGAATTGAATACCGTAGACTTCGATCATTGGTATCATGCAGCTATCATTCATGCATACAACTACAGATGCAACTGTAAAGTGCTCATAATGTTCACTGCTAATGTAAGTCGAATATAACAGGACAGGCTCACAAAACACAACAACTGATAACAGCTGCATTCTCACACAAAACTAGCAAACTGGACCCATCACCATGAGCAATGTTTAACTGCAACAAATAGTCTGATGCAAGTACAACCTGCTTGTCATTGGTGTCAGTAGTGATGGTTAAAGGGGGACTGACAAGAGATGTCTCAGATGGCGTCCCGGCATTAGGTTCACTGGTCTCACGACGGAGCGCACGCAGGAAACTGCTCTTCTTGTCCCCTAACTTCTTTGGCTGAGTTACCAGACAAGCACCCAACGCTTCACTAGCCGGCTACAACACATATATGAAAAATATTTAGTCAGACCATATCTATGTGTGTTTTACTGTGTTTAGTGGCCGAGTGGTTACGGCGTTGGATTTGTGATTGGCAGATCATGACTTTGACTCCTAGGAAGTCCACTAACTGGGCAAGTTGCTCACACCTATGTACACCTGTCACCTAACGGTATAATTTGGTTTCAGCCAAGCGGTAACGATGGTCTGGGAAAGTAACCGTAAGTCTGGCATTGGTTACATGTCACAGACTTAGTTACCAATTGACTCAACTTCCTAAAAGAGGGAGATGATATAAAGCACGGCTTGGTTTGTCTTTAGTGATAAAACTACAAACGGTTCAACAGTCAGACACATCAGCTGCCTTTGGCGACGTGTTTCAGCTGCCAAAAACAGAAAATTACAAGTAAAACAACACCAGAGAACAGGCCTGTTGACTGTCATTGAGTGCAGGCGCATTTATATGCTTTGATCCATTGGTGAAGACAGCCAAGTTGCCTTTACCGCTGACTGCTTGTCTGTCAGCCTCAGTGCCCACACGTTTTGCTAGTCCAGCCTGCAGAACAACCAAACAGCTCACATATCAAGGATCATAATGGCAGTTCAAGCCTAGACATAACAGCAAGACCTCACTCATCACTGTCAAAAACTCGAACCCACAGAACCAAAACCCATAACTTGATTGAAATAAAATTCTGCATAATTGATTATGTCCATGAGATGACACCCTTTGCCAAGTTCTATGCATATCCATCCAGAGTGGGCCTTCTCAACATATAAGTGAAATACAAACTAATTTGAACAAATTCAATGCCAGATGGCTGAATAAATAATGAACAGTTAATAAGAACAAAAAACTAGCACACAAAGAACACAGTGTTTGCTATCCTTTTTAGAAGAATCTAATTACGTGATTGTTTGGAAAGACATATTCAATGCAATGCAAGTGGCAGCACATCTGTCACACAGAACAGAATCTTTACAGATCAACTCTCCCGACATCAAATAACACAGTAAAGACTGCAACTATCTGAATGGTGTGAGAACTGATAAAAAAGGTACCTTCAAAACTAACGCCTTGTGACCAGTTTCAGCAGCGTGACCCAGTGCCGACTGAGATCTGTGGATACTGTTACTGATGACATGAGGGTCACGACTAGGGCTATCTGTAGCCAGACACAACATATGCAGCATTACTATAACTACCACTATGTCTGTGCCTAACTAGTTTGCTCTCTACGCTCATTATAAACAAGGCCTGTTACACCACAGTAAACCATTTCATAATGTAATTCTGAAATGCTGTATTAAAGATTTTTGCAGGAAATGTTCAAGTAAAACGATTTCTCTAACCTACATGCCCATCAACCATAACAGAACATCAGTGCATTGACGCCATTACATCAAGTGACTCAAAAAGACATAGATAATTTAAAAATTCATTCTCTAACAATTAACACAAAGTACAAGGACCCAATCAAATTCAACCTGTAATAATACACTACTGTCAATTAACACCGGCATTCTGCCTACTAAAACCAGTTTCTTTTACAACCTCATCACATTTTAACGTAAAAACAAACATCCTCAAATGATCGAGAAATCAGTGTGATGTACGTGTTAACCTACTTACTGTAGTATAAGTTAGAAACTCACCCCATACAGACAGGACTTTACTGAATAAAGGCTTATCTGTTCTCATATCACCATTCAATGACGGCTGTTACACACAAGCAATAAAAATTGGTGAAAATGTACATTAAAATAGTCAAATAATTAGCATATAAAATATGTACAAGTATATTTGATTTCAACTTGTTTTCAGCTACACGAAATATGCATACAATTACTGCTAATCAACTATCAATTCTCTGGTGCTGTATGCTGTCACTGAAAGCATGTTAATTTGGGATTAAAAGAAATTGTATGGGCCTACGGATGGAACCACGAAATAAGGTTCTGTTGACTTCCTACAAGCTGTCTAACTTCCACAAGAACCATACTGAACCATCTGAAACTATTTTGCTGCAATTTGCATGTAAATTCTTGCTGAGGGTTCTGATCATCAAATCTCCCCTTTCTGTGTGGGGACTAAGACCCATGTCTAACACAACAATGTTACCCTAAACCACACAAGTGTCCATTGTCCTGTCTCTGTCGTCTCATTCTGTTTAGCGGCTGCACGAGTGTGACAAGACAGACAGACATCCAGACAGATGATGGATTAACAATAACTAAAGCAGCAGCCAGCAACATTGATGTTTTTCAGAAACTCTGCGTATTCGCCGAATAATGGCAAACTACATACATGTATAGAGCAGCTGCACTAAAAAATAACCATTGCAAAATGAAGAAAATGTAGAATCACTGCCAACTACTCACAAAATCATCTTCAAGTGAAACAACTGCATTTTTCCCATTTCTATTTCCATCCAACTTTTTGCCAGGAGTTCTATGAAATTCTGCATTAGCTCCGCCGATATGTGCATCAGCATGTTTCTTCGATGACAGAGACACACTGCTGGTGCTGGGTGAGCGGAGAGCACTGACGTGGTATGGATCAGACAGTGAGTCACTCAGCTACAACACACATCAACGGCAACAGACATCAAGACACAATAATGTTTATAGTACTGCCTCTGCAAGAGTTAACCAGATTCATCTGATGAATGCAGAATAGCCAACCTGCGGCCAAGCCAAATGACTTCAGCCACAGATCTGCTCTAAAATGGCAACATCCATGCCTGTAAATGCCCATGACAAATGTGACAAGTATCGACTGAGTTTCACATCAACGTTATCTCACCTAGAAGTTAAGCAAAAAGAGTACCCAACCATGACAGTGTCTTTTGCATTTTATAATAAGTTGTCAATAACATTTACAATACTCCAGCAGCTTGGTTAAATGTGTTTTTAACTTTTGTTTTTAACCTGTGGGAACCTTTACTACCAGAGGTATAAAACATTTTAAAAAAAATAATAATCCATTTCTACTCCCAACATGCATTGGCATGCATGTGAATTGTAAAGCACAGCATCTGTTGCATCAATGGTGGTTCATATAATACAATAACTAGATATATCAAATCCTGTCAAAAATACAGATTCAACGTAACAAATACAAAGGTACATGTAATATCTACTTATGGCAGAAAATCTCGAATACAGAATACACAAAAATAACTCATTGCCACCTTGAGCCATCCCCACTCCTCCACAAAATTTCATCAATCTGTTCATAATTTTTCAAATAATCCAGCTTACCAGAAAAAAGCAAAACCTCCTTTGCTGTTTCACTCTGTTGTAATGGCCAAACGACTGACTTGTCACTGTCCTATAGCCCTGATGCCAGTCTTTTAGAAGCAGCATTCAACTGTGTTGCAACATAACAACAACCTGACAAACCTGATCGTGGTGTCTGGTGGGACGACTTCCATATTTCACATGATGTCGCTGACCATCAGTACTGAAATTTCCATCGTAGTCTAAAAATTGAACATACGCAATGTATTACTGTACTCATACAGCAGACAATACAACACAATGTCACCAAAAAAGCAGCACTTGGGCTAGAATGTGATTATTTGTGTCCATGTTAACATCAATTCTAATGCACCACTCCTAGTTGAGATGCATGCAAATAAAGCTAACAATATATTCGAATAATACATTTTGATTTTTAAATCAGTTCTAAAAAGTTTGAAAGTAGATCCTTACAATCAATGGTAATCACCATGTGACATCATGTGTTTAACAAGTAAAGCTCTGCTAACGCAAACAGGAACGCGCAACAGCGGTGCACCGTCATAGGCTAGTGATGCATAGACTTCATCCATAGATCTCATCCGTACGACTTTTGGCCAGTTTCACAGAAGGCCCAGTAAAACAATCATTCACCAGATGGCACCAGACGCCCTACGACTAAATATGTAGGCCCTAAGCTTATAGTGTCTTACTTGTACTCACCAGATGGTGCCACTATCTCGCTCTGGCAACGCCATATTGGCTGGATCTCGCAGATTTTCCCTACGCCCTCTCATTTAGCGCCCTCGTTCGAGGTGACTCCTTTCAAATTTATGGAAAAGCTTTACGGTTCCTGAAAATAGAGTCCTCCAGGTAGCCGAGGGTGAAAATTTGGTAATCCTAGCTAGCACCGCTTTTGACTGACCCACCCGTGTGACTGACAGACGAACACAATTGCGATGGTTAAGAGGCGCTACAGCAATAGCTGCTGTTGCGCGTAAAAACTAGTCAATTTCACCTGACTGGTAATCAGTGCTGTAAAATCTTGTACGTCTCGGATAACGAGGATATGCTGAGAGTTCGTCTACAGCATCACGTGTCCCACCGATACCATTATACCAGCCACTGGACCCAGAACGATCACCTGCTGAATGTTCAAATGAACGACCGCCAAACTTCGCAGAGGACTTCTAAATTGACAAATACAATTCCATTCAAAAACTGCATACAACAGATGACAAAGTAATGTAGTCAAGTTTGTTGAATTCTATTGCATTAACCAATTCTTGTTGGTAAACTATACATTCCATGCTATATCAAATTATGTAAAACATTACTACTGTGAAAATGTGATTAATTATAATGTTTTTTTTTCATTTCTTCGTGAAAATATCATGAAAATCTAGCATGCTCAAGTCACACAGTGTCAACTGCCAAACACACACAATAAGCAACCATGCCCAACATTCAATGATCACTTTACAAGTTCCATACTTTTTCGCTAGTGCAAGACTGCCTGACCTAAAACTCTGACCTGCAAACTTAATTTTACAGAAAAAAGAAAAAGCGTAAACCTTTTCAATTTTTACCTAAAATCATAGTCATATATAAATAAAATTTCATAATAACTGGTGCCGCAACGTACTTTCCATATATATTACGTATGCTTCATAAACATCATCATTGCATAGTCAAAAATGACCAATTAAAGTACTTTGTCTACAGTGGTCTCAATTCACAATTAAGGTTGAAATCTAACTTTTAGCCCATAAAGCTAGTTTAAACCACAATATCATTGGAGGTGGGCAACGTGACTCAAAAACAGGAATGATTTCATTCTACAGAGCTTAAATTTGATTTTATTTGCGTGATTGAAGCCCTGGATGAATTCTGAGCACATTTTTGACATTGCTTAATTTGCAGCCCAATGTGCTTTGAACCTTCAACTACCCCCAGTACTCTACAGTCTACACCTGGTTGTGCATATGCACATTATGCAGATAACCATAGCATGATTTCAAACATGCTGAAGATAGACTAAAGCTGAACTAAAAAGTTCTCACAGTGAAGTATTCGTAGCATACCAGTGCATCTTGACTGGGCAGTTTTAACCAAGCAGGTGCAAAATCATGCTGAGAATCCTGGCCAGCTGCCATCAGCAAAAATAATACATCATACAAGCAATGCCTCGTAACAAAATCAACCTGCAACGAAAACAAAAACACAGCATCAGTATTCAGTACGGATTACATAGCGTAAATGTTAGTGAATGATACAAAACTAAAATTAAAATGTGGAGCAGATTCAACTTATAACTAGCAGAGATGACATATGCCTGCTGTTACAGTACAGAAGAGACATGCTTCTAATTAAAGCTGTCTAACTAACGCATTAAAGAATTAGTGCATTGAAAATTTTAACACACATGCAAAAAATTACTAAATTCTGTGAAGCAGGAGTTCCAATATTTCACTAAAATGTGATTATTTGATAATCGAATAATATTAAAGTTAAAAAATTGTTTTATTGCCGTTTCATCACTACTGTCACTGTCACATCCCGCGACACAGCCACGAGTTTGCTGGTCGTCACTCTTGAGATGTAGTCTAAATACAGCTTCAGCAACATAATTGTGCGTTAATTAATTGCATAATGCATTAATGCCATTAAAAAATCAACGAATTCTCCGCACTACTTTTAAAGCTTCACAGAGTTATTTGAGAAATAAGTAGTATGTTTTTTGAGACACAATGTATATAGTTTTCATGGTAACAATTAATCAAAGTACAAACATTTTTCAAAATTTGCAATGTTTCACCTAATGTCATCAGTATGTGTATACTCATACTAGTCATACAAAAACAAGTTACTGATCTGGATAACATATGACTACATAAAAATGTATCACGTTATTGTTAAATGATTACTTACACAACAGTCTTTGGTGTGTCCTTGAGTGAAATATATTTATCACTAAATGCTTCCAAAAAACTGTTCAACAAATTCTCACAATTCTCACTTCTTCAGCTCAATTCAAACTCGACACACAACACAATATTCTCATGTATTCTGAGAGCAGTAGTTCGTTGGCAACTTCTGCACTTGTACGAACAGTGAGGCTTTGAGCAACAGAAAGGCACTAGTACACAATAACCCTTTTCAAATCTACATATGATTGTCTATGGGCTGGTAAGATGAAGACGGACCATACACACAGCAGTCGTTAACTCATATTCAAACACCTAATCCAAAAGGAATGTACAAAAACTACACCGAATCGATGACCATGTGACAAGCAACTGCCAACTTTCAAATTCTGCACTTTCAAACGTTAAAAACGTCTTAGCGTACAAAAATACTACGGTAAGTGGACAATGATCGCGCAACTGTCAAGACCACAATGGGCCTACATATGGATAAACCTTTGCTACAACATGGTGGTCAATTATTAGAACCAAGCAATGGGTAAGATACTGAACTCCAACAACTTGTAGAACAGCTGGATACTTTCAAGCATACATGCGCATTTCCTTTCTCAAGCGCTCATGGAAGAATCACCTCCCGATTCTTGACTGTTGTGCGGGAAAACTTTGGATCGATGCCCGAGAAACGTTCACTGTATACGTAACTAGGTCAGCAGATTTACGTTATGAAATATCAGGACCACCAACAGACGACGCCGCCAGATATCAAACTGTGGCAATTTCTTGTCGCAACTTCACTTATTACCTACACTTGACATGAACTTCTGGCAAGTGATAAAACTGTGAAACTTATAACTGTTATTTCACAACAACAACACAGCGCAATGGCGACGTTCCCACAATACAGCTTGGTAACCTGAAACTTTTTGCATCAATCAGGAAACTATTAAAAAATATTAGACATTTTCTAAAAATCAAACGTAATGGCAATTAATACTAATAAATTTAACTAAAAAGTATTGGCATTGATTTTTAAAAAAATAAAATTCAGCGTTAAAAATTGGGAGTTTAATACAACCGCGTCTTAAATGTTATAAAAAGTCCATACACAGGAAACCAGCAAGTAGTAGTCTTGAAGTAGGTATTGTAGGTCTACAGGGCAGGTGTCTGTGTCAGTTGTTTTGTCTTTTGTGTGCTGCTAACTGTTTTGTGCAGGGTCTCAAACCCAACGCCTGACTAAATACAGGCCTGTGCTGGCGTAGGTGGTGTGGACTGTCCTGCAGTGTCATAGGTTCCCCACAATGACTCTATTACGGGCCCACTGCTGAAGTTGTTATGCTGTCAGTATCACAGAGTAGTGATGATTCGATATCAGGTCTTCAATTTCGATACGGTATCGATACGATATTTTACAAAATATCACGATATCGATATCGATATTATCTTTAAAATAATAAGTAAGTAAATCTTATACAAGCAAAGGATCGAAACGTGAACACTGAGCAAAGTAATATGCTTTACGTAGTACAATACAATACAATACAATACAATACAATACAATACAATGGAAAATTTGCACTCAAAAACTGACAAACACACTGTCAGTTTAATCTAGCACATAAACTAAAAAGAACTGAAATGTTTAAAAGAAAAATGAA
>Ga0209671_1002878_pt1 | contig 16176 bp, 9 predicted proteins | sample WorMetHERISLAND2_2_FD_187401 | JGI IMG/M metagenome (GOLD analysis project Ga0209671, IMG submission 187401) | Marine gutless worms symbiont microbial communities from Max Planck institute for Marine Microbiology, Germany - Olavius geniculatus... | ecosystem: Host-associated > Annelida >...
TTACTACAAATTTTTTGCTGATTCCATCAGTGAAAGAATTTTGAAAATCGGTTAATATTTGATGGAGTTATTGGCATATAAAAATTTTGTGCCATTTTTGGCCCACCCTGTATATGTAGCGTACTATTATTTGGTTCATTCGCTTTTAAACACTTTACAGTCTTGTTTTATCAACTTTTATGGACATATAATTAACTTTGTTACATGATGGAAATTCAAAAAAAGCCGGACGTAGAGCGTTATAACTCCAAGAACAACGATCAGCACTGAAGCAGATTTAAAATGCTTAAAATGTTATATTTAACCTTAGTAAACGATATTTTTAACAAGTATCTGAACGTTTTCTAACTGCTTGGCAAGCATAGCGTCAAAGTTTTTTGTGACGCACAAACTACGTAGAAAATGCACAATTTTTTTTCATTTTTGTCTATGGACCGGGCCGAGCTTCAATTACGCCGCTCCGGGCCGGGCCGGGCCGAGAAATTTCGCCCCGTGCCATAGATGGTCCGTGCAGAGCTCTACAGGGAAATTACTTTTGGAAATTCCTGCAGTATAGAAAGCGTAATTGTTGTTTTTGTACAATTTAGTCGATAATTTTCAGCTGATAAACGACAGCGCGAAGTACGCTCTTCGGATCATTTATTTATTATGATTTATTTATTAGTTTTGTACACGCCGGTTAGATTAAGCATGCGCGTCAGGCAGTTATCTGATGCATAGACTAAGTCGTAGTTCTGTTTATCGTTCTAGAAGGCAGTGAGCCAGGTGTACCAATTTTTGTCCAAAAACACCTGAGTCGCTTTGGCGTTGGTGTAGAGATGTCAAACCCTGTTCGAAAAATGCAAGAGCTAACTGCCATATTTCAGATAATGTCTGAACTCTGAAAACATTTTTCTCTTTCAGTCATATCGGACTTGTGTACTAGTATATGACATTTATGTAGGCAAAGAACTTCGTCCTAAATGTTAGCCAAGTGCTACCCTATGACACAGCTTAGAACTAGGCTGACATTTTTGCTGATGCAGTTTAAGAAATAATTTTATTATTATGTAGCACTGTTTGCTGCGTTGTTTGATGTTAGAAATGGTAACGGTTCCATTGAGACTGACGTTATCAATTGATGATGAAAAGAAGGAGGAGAAAACAACGAGGCACAGCAGTTCTGAGTCCAGTTCGGAGGAGTCGGATGCTTCCGAGGAATCATTGCCTGACCTCGAAAAAGAAATGAAGGAACAGATATTGAAACGAGGCACAACAACTCGAGATCCACATGTATGAAACATTACATTTTTATGCAGTCTTCATTGTCATCTTTCTGATGTCATATTTTTCCTGAGTGATGTTGAGAGCAGTGGACTTCTATCTTACGAAGTTGAAGCAGTAATCTCTTGTATATAATTTGCTCCTGGTACATAAACGGTTAACTCTGAACAAAATTGCTCCAGCAAACATTTGCATTTGCAGATTGGCACATCCGGGCTCTTGCGGATGTGATTGGGGTGTAATTGTGATGTTAAGAAGAGCTCTTTTGGTATATTTGTGCAGCAAAATATTGGCATCTTTATTAATATGTGCACATCATTGGACATAGGATGTTTACATGTCCTGTAGTCTCATGGATATATTTTGATGTCATGGTGTTTGGTCAAATCCCAATGATTTAGTCATTCATAGTCTCTGAGCTGACATAATTTCTTGGTTTAATATTGGGCTGACACTTTGCAGCTGTGCTTGCAGTCTGCTGCTTCACTTCGATCTTGCCTTGGTACAGCTGAAAGTTATTAGCTAAAAGATGCAAGTATTAGCTTACTTTATGCTTGCTGTCTTTAAATATCTGTTAAATTAATATTGTTAGTAGTTGGCGTGGCCACTCTTATGTTTGGTTTTGTATTGTGGATTTTGGTATGTGGTGTGTATCTTCAGATTTTTGTGTTTTTTTTCACATTTCTGTTTTTGTTGTTTTTCGTTCAGATAAAAGTCGAACCGAAGCTGGACTCAGGAGAACTCGTAAGCAGGGCGAAGCAAAGTCGGAGTGAGAAAAAAGCTCGGAAAGCATTCGCAAAATTGGGTCCGGTGATTTTTTCATCAAGCTGTATTAAAATTTATGTGGAGATCGAAACAACCTGTTATGTTGGTCTCGTGATCAGAAGATTAAAAATGGTTTAATGGTTAAATGCTATAGTTCTTCATAGGAAACACATCTCAGAGCTACGGACTATATGGGATCACATATTGTTACGTGTCACGCGACACAGGTGAATGCGCTCGCATCTCAGCCACAGCCAGATAGGCCAGTTCTCGATTTACCTATCCCAGAGGGATGAAAGGCTGAGTTGACCTAGGCAGCTGGTTACATACAGAGATAGTTTACCTGTCCACAAGCAGTCACCCATCCAATTACTAACTCGACCCAGTGTAGAGTAACTTCGTTGATCGGATCAAACGTGTTACCGCTGTGCCATGCCACCAACCCAGGCTCGTGGTGAAGACTGTGAGTAGTATTTCTGGTTGGGTCACTATGAAGTGATTATCACTAGGATGCGTGACTGTCTGCAGATGTGTAAACCATCTTGTTATATAATCAACCAGCGTGGTCGGTTCAGTCGTCCATCTTTTCAATGTAGGTAAATCCAGTACCAGCCTGTCTGGCTGGGTTACGGCAAGGCACGTTTACCTGTGCTGGTAGCTGGCAACACTGTGTGATTCTGTATGGCAGGCGGTGCTTCATGTAGCTCTGCAATGGATATTTCTTAACAAGCTATAGATGCCTTTTTTAACCTTTAAGCGTTTAGGGTTAATGAGTCACTTTCCGTAGCTGGACTTTGCGAAAATGTTTTAGAAAAGGAGTGCACGGTTTCTCTGAATTGTTGTTGTTGCTGATGCCTTTTTTGCTTTCGCACAATGAACTGTGTCACCCCAGTGTCTGGGGACCGCTTGCAGCAACTCACCTGTTGATAGCTCTGTCCAGTCATTGATGTCATGCTACTCGTTGCGTCGTTGTCATCCTCTGAATTATTAAGCGAAATTTGTTAAATCGAAGATAAGATTTAGAATCTTCGAGATCTTGATGCTTTCAGAAGTCAACATTGTAATTGTAGTAAATGATGATGTAGGAAGATCCTTTGAGAGTTTCAGATTTTTCCAGATTTACTGATAGAAAACCGGTTTTGCTGACAAACCACTGATGAATCAGTTTATGCCTAGATGACTGACAGTAGGCTGGATTTTAAGAAGAATTTAACCAGCAACTGGAGTTCTCAGTAGACCTGAATTTTTAGAACATCGTGACTTCCAAGCTAAAAGAGTTTGGATGCCAGTGTACAAAATTTGGAAGTCGTGCAGTGGGCCTACAAGAAAAATGAAGCCAAAAAATTTAACGTAATGCAAAACAATACGTCTTCATGAAATGAAGTATGCAGAAACATGACAGTCAATGAAAGAAACTAAACTAAAGAAACATTTGAAAACAGATTTTGACGTCAATTTGCAGTTTATTATAGACAGATAGATATAATCAGAGGTGGTTTAATTTGGATGTCGTGACGTCCACGTCCTAAAATTTGGGCATATGGGCTCAAATTTTCAGGTGTATTTATGCTCAAATGCCCACTATTTAGAACTCTGCCAGCTAGTAGAATATCAGTCCAAAGATGCTGTGAATGCCTGTTTTGTTGTGTTAGGAATTTTTTATTTTGATTGTGTAAGGCCTGAAGCCGGTGCCTGATGTAACGCGAGTTGCTATCAGGAAGTCCAAGAACATTCTCTTTGTCATCGCAAGTCCCGAAGTCTACCGAAGTCCTTCGTCTGACACGTACATTGTACTCGGTGAAGCTAAGGTTTGTTTCAGATCGTTGCCAAAGCATAGTCATTTAAAACATTTGTAAGGGTTTTAAAAATATTTTTCTAATATGGTGTTTCTGAAGCTTTTTTTACTTTTTCCAACATTTAAGACAGAATTAGTTTTTGCAGTGGAAGTATTTCTATTTGTTAAAATTCAAGCTGTATTTTATTGTTTTTGTGCATGCAGGTACTGCTGTAGTATGTCTTAGCCATCACAGTTCTGTCTGTCTCTTCGTCTGTCCATCCATCTGTCACACGGGTGGATCAGTCAAAAATGGTGCAAGCTAGGATCACCAAATTTTCACCGTCGGCTGGCTGGAAGACCCTAGTTTCGGGAACCGTAAAGCTTTTCCATAAATTCGAAGGGGGTCACCCCGAACGAGGGCGCCATATGACGTGTAGGAAAAATTTGCGATTTTTAGCCAATACTGAAATTCATGCACTGGATATATTGCTAGGCATCATCCGCCGTCGAGTCTAAATGAAACATCGTTGTGAGCTTAGATTTCGTTCGCACTGGGCCTTCGCACATGCATCGCTGTCACCCGTTCCCCTTTGCGTTAGCTGGGCTTTTCTTGTTGATGATGCTTTGGCAACTGCAGCTGCCTACTTTGGAACAGCTGCTCATACGAAACAACTCATACAAATGCCAGAACACCTGAAATCGAACCTAAACTGCTTTAGGCTAGAAAAACCAAAAATGCTGGGTTGGGCTTTTTCAAAAAAACCCAGGGCTTTTTGCAACCTTGATTTCTGTGTGGATACAGATTGAGGACCTGACTCAAACGGCTCAGCTCGCTGCTGCGGAGAAGTTGAAGTCGGCTGCGGAGGAATCTTCAAAAACATCTGAGAAGGCAGCGGCTGCGGCAGCTGTGATTGAACCTGAGTCCGAGTCAGATGAAGAGGTCTGGTTACCACTTACGCTCGTTTGTTTGCTTTCTGCACTGGGGTGTATGTAGGCTAAATCCATGCTCAAAGGAGTTGATTTTTTCCTTATACCCTACAATTGTCTACAAAAGATATTAACATCCTTATACATTTACTAACATGTCATGTTGACCTCAACTGACACTTGACTCTGATGAAAAATCAGGTCGGACCCACTTTGTCCCCTCTGTTAGGAGGAGGAAGAGACAGCTTTTTATCTCTCTTGAAGATGTAATGAACTCTAGCTCACTAGTCGTGATCATCTAGGCATTTACCATATTGACTGTAATGGATTATGTAACATATGTTGGCCCCTACTCTTAAAGCTTGCCAAAGCTTCAGGGAAATTCGTATAGCCTTCGGCTGCAGCGGCTGTGATTGAACCGAAGTCTGAGTCAGATGAAGAGGTCTGATTAACATTTTAGGTCGTAGACCATGGAAGGTTTTTGAAACTGAGGGGCACATCATGGTGGACACTGGGCGTGGAACATGCCATGGGCCTACAACGGGTGACTGATTGTATCTAGGGGACGAATCACCAGTGATGGGGGTTTGAGTCAAAGCCCACTGAATCTTAAAGTAAGCACACATTTGGCCTATCTTTTGCATTTTACACTTTGCTATTGTAATTTTTTCTTTTTCTTCATTTAACCAGTGCTAAAAGATCAACAGTGTGAAATTACTTAGTATGAAAAAGTGAAGGGACAAATAACGTAACGTGTCAACCTCACTTGAAGTCGAGAATGTGAGGGGCAAGTGCCTTTTTTGCCCCCACGGTTTCATTTTCTATGTTCTAAGATCGTTTGTCTGCTTTATGCCATGGTTAACCTTAGATAAATCTACTGGAGTTTGATTATTTTTTCAATAGTCAGTTTTACAAAACTTAATGATTAATTATTTCTTAAATTGAAGTAAAAGATGATGGCAGTAATTGTCAAAGAAAGAGCCTTCATTTTCTTCTAGTTTTTTAGTTACTGAGCTATAAAGCTCTGACAGATGCACTGAGAGACAAGTAACAATTTTAGCTATCTTGAGTTTTACTTTTTGCTGTGCACTGTAAGTTGTATTTTGACTGTCACAATCACTCCTTACATGTTTAGATATACGATTTATAGGGGGGTCTACTATACAGCCTACGGTATGTATGCAATAAGTCTATTACTGATATTAAAATAATCATCAATCTGTAAACCTAATCCCAAGAACGGGATCCAGGGATTACAGATTTATTAATCCCAGATCTTGAGATTGACAGCTCCATCTAGTCACACTGCTGTTGTATCTACTATTTTAGGTTGATGAGTCAGCCATTGATGCGAAGGACATAGAACTGGTGATGTCGCAGGCAAATGTGTCGCGAGCCAAGGCGGTACGGGCACTCCGTAGCAACGGCATGGACATTGTCAATGCCATCATGGTGACTGGCTGATTTTCTGCATCATCAGTATCATCATTTTGTCGTAGAGGGGTTTAACGTGGTCTTAGTAATAGGCATTGTAGGGTTGATGGTGTCAATCCAGTATTTTTTTGGGGGGGGGGAATTTTATCTGGATGCATATTGACATGGATTTGCTTACTTGATATTTTTTTACCGGGCAGAGGGGGATTGTACCTCAATCCACATGTGAATGATTTTTTACACATGTAACTAAATGAACAGGCAAAGATGTTAGTCCAGTGCTGACATTCTGTAGGGCCATTCGCCTAACTATCTGTACTTGCTCACTGCTTTGTGTGGTTGGTTGGATAACATTGCTGTCATACAATTCCTAATTTTTCCGGGTGGGGGAGGCTGGTCTAATTTGGAGTAACTGTGGTGGTTAAAGAAAACCATGTGTTGATCTGCTTGTTAGTGGTATGCATGTGTGGTAAATTTATACCAGTATGCATCAGTTCAGTGCAGATGAAATAAGGAAACAAGTACAGACATTGCCACTTTTGGAACGCAGCATTTAGATATTTTGTGAATGCCTTATCTGCTGTTGATTAAGAATTCTGGGTAATCAGGATCAGATTACCGCTGAGGTATAATCATTTCCTTTTAGGGCCGTGCCCAACTTCTTTAAATAATGTTGTCAAAATTTGTTTCTGACTTTTTAAGTTGTCTTATGTATAAACGGTTACCGATAAAACACGAAAATAACACCCTTGTCAGACATAATAATAGTCACTTTGAATTAATGGACAGGGACTATAATTTGCACTGGTGTGCCAGTAATAAAAAGCAAGAAGTGTCTTAATGTGTTGCTCATATTTTTTCTGCATTTGTGCGTTGCAGAATTTGACGATGTCTTGAGTGCAGAATTCTTCACAGAACTGAAACTACGATAGTGTTGAAGTATGATGCAAGATTCTCAATCTACCAGAATAAAGAATGTCCCATTTTTTCTAGTTACAGTGTGTATAACAAACATTTTGCAGCAAGTTTCGACCGTTTTCTGGAAAAATGGTTGAAACTTGTCCAGATTCGAGTCTGTCCTGACACTTGCTTTCTGCTTTTGCGATTTCCTGTCAGCGAAGCGATGCTTTGACGTAGATTGTGATCGACAATGTACTGTACATATTAGGGATGCCAGTTTATAGCAGAGAATTTTTTTTAATACATGGGCTTTTTGAGGCAAAATATGCGAAAGTTGGTGAAATATGCAGCACATATTTCACTGCATATTTCTGGCATATGCAACTCCGAGTGATGAAGACTCATTATCATGATCAATTTTTTAACATTAATAAGCCTACTGTGCACTGTTTAGACATTTTCGACTTCAATTTCTTGAATGTCAGATTGTAAATACTGGTCATATTCTGCCGCCAAAAATATATAACTGACCTTAATGAATACTGGACAAGAAAAATGCTGAAAAATGCGACTGCATATGCAGGAATATGCGGCATATATGCAAATTTTTGCATATTTGGCATAATTTCCGCCCATGCAATGCTGAAAATGAATGCGGGAAAATATGCGATATGCGGGTTTTGGCAAAATATGCGATTGCATATATTCGCATATAACCGGCATCCCTAAGATACATTCACACTATGCAGTTGATTCGTCAGCTCGGTTGTGCCTTTTTCGTATGTAATTACAGGGACGACCTGTTTGAAATGTAAATACTAGGGCCACTTGGGCCAGGTGTGCTTTTTGGATGTACATTTTAGCAGTGTTGAAACATTTGCAATCATAGGACAGGATGCATCACAAGACTGCATTTTTTAACAAATGTTAAACAAAATTTTCTCATACTGCACGTCAGTGGGGGAGGCACCAGGGGCTTTTATCCTCCAGCAAATCAAGTCCCCGTTACCTCATTTCTCCCCACTTTTACCTGCCTCATTTTCTCTTTTTCTCTCTTTTATCCTTTTCCCTCTATCTTCACTTTGTTCTCTCCTTCCCCTTCTCTTCTCCTTTCGTGTTCTCTTTTTTCCTTCCTTTTCCGTGGGGTCCGTGAGAGCCCTGTTAGCTGTTCCAGTGGATCCGCCAAACAGTTTGTGGTGCATTTTGAGCTAAAACAGCACTTGTGGTGGTAGCAATTTTGCATACGCCCTTAACACAACTACCCCCCTTATTTTCCACCGGGTGCAAGGTGCACCCACCAGGTATAGGGATGGAAGCCTTTTGAGGTACATTCAGCAACTTTTAAAAATAGCTACATTTAAACGAGTGTGTATGCATTGCAGTTGTCTTAATAGCGTATTCTGCGTGGACAATGATAGTGACTGTTGGAATGTTCATAGTGCTGTTAGTTAAAGCTAACAATAATATTGTTAAGTTTTCTTGTTATTATTTTGCCTTTCGCCTTTCCATTATGTACGAAATAGTATCTGCCGTCTTGTGGCAAGTGAATTAATTTTATTTTTATGATTTAAACTTTTACATATTATGTTAATATTTTACAATCTTTTATGTAGAATTCTGTCTCTTTTTGTGCAAATGTTGATGTTATGTATTTGCTGATATTTTGGGATATACCAGATTTCAATCTTTACTATATTTTCGGTTTTTAAAATCTGATCAGATCTTGATTTGGGGCTGTCTTTGGGACATTTGTCAGAAATCTGCCAAATCCTTCCCCAAGTTTTTGTGTGTGGTAGGTTTGCCAAATTGGCCAGATGCCAGACCTGCCATTGCTGTGGCAGAAATTCAGTACAATATTTGCCTAACCGATATTTTGTTATATTTTTGTACAATTCCATTCAAGGTGAAAAAAATTCCAGTAGATTCTGAAAGCAGAAAGTCATTCCACTATTGTGTAATATTCATTTTCTTTGTTTATCGTTGAATGCAGGATTGAATAATACTAATAATAATAAGTGAACATTTATATAGCGCACTATCATTTCGAAGAAATCTAGTGTGCCAGATGCCAGAAGAAGCAAATGTTTTCAATGTATGATTTTTTTTAAAGACATTCAGATAATTTGTGCTTTTAATAAATCTGCTTACAACTGTTGATTTTTGTTATGTTCCTAATAGTTATATGAGATGTACATTTATCGGACTGTCATAATTTTTGAGGTCCTTTGTTGTGACTGTTGAATGTTGATTCGGAGTGCTTTTTGCTTTTTTTTCGGTGGATTTTACACATCATGAAATAGTTATCTTCCGAAGAGAATAAGAGAGGGCGACAGTCAACCAAATACGGACAAAAACAAATGCAACAAAAACTTAAGTGCGGCACAAAATGCTGACCACAACGAACAGCTTTTTCAAGTAATGCCTAAAAAAATTGTGCTTATGTTTGCAGCAGCTGGCAAAAAGTAAGGACGGATAGGCAATTTTTTTGGAAAACAAACTAAAAAAAGTGCACAAATATTTTTCAGGATCAAATACAAATTAAGGGATGCAAGGTTTTTTTGTGACGGACGGGACAGAAATTTTTTAGACCAAGTAGGGATAAGCAGACAACGCAAAACGATTGTAGAACAGTTTGGCAGGAAATACGGTACGGTAATAAATCATGGAATGCATGGCTGCATGCTGTTGATGTCTAATGAATGCGTCTCGTATCACGAGCGTCAAGAACAACCCCAATCTTAATCATCTGATTCTAGGACAGTGGCTTTTAAAAATTTTTAATCATTATTTTTTTGTTTTATATTATTTGGCAAACTCATTTCGTCATTCAGTCATCAGTTTTCGAATCTTCTCAATATTTTTTGAAAGTTTCGTTATTGGTGTTGGTATCGGTATCGTGGATTATGATTATTGACGTTGTCCCAGCTCTAGATATTCATTACTATGGTGTTGTTTACGTATTGTGAAATGTAATCTAAGTATTATTTTCTTATCTAATTTAATATTTGAGACACATATCATGAGTCTTACAAGAGGAGAAGCGTACGGTGTTTTAGAATTACCAATCGGTATGCGAAAATTTGCTGCTAGTAATTTCCTGATTGAGTTATAATGCGTGGACTCAACTTTTGCTGTCATCAGTATTTTCCCCCACGCTTTGCATTGTATAATCAATCTACCAACCGTATATACCGGTACCGAAGGCAAAATGTAGACCGTAAATAGTGGTAATGAATTTGGGCTATGGTTAATGAGAAGTTTTACTTGGCTACTGGAAGACTTAGAAAACCCCAGGGGTAAATGGTGCAACAGAAGTAGAATTTCCAGAAGCCACAAAGTTTTGTCGTGTACTGGTACTAGCTTCCACCAAGATTTTTTTATCTTAGAGTCGCAGTGATTTGTGGTTCCAGTTCTGTTGAAATATTCCGGTTTGATTGTTTCTGAAGTTGCTAGTCTATCTACAACCTGACCATCAAAAGTTGTTTCACTGACCAACTTTTGACTGCACAGCAGCCACTGTCTAGAATTCTCTAAACTTTGACACCCAGTTGCTCAGTTGCTCACTAAACGCCTTTAAGTACTAAAGGCAGACTATTTTCAACAAGCATTAGCATTCATCCACCAGTCTCATCTGGCATACTGGTTTGATGATTCCTTTTTAGCTTTATTATAATTCTATGGGTCTGCCATTCTGATGGGCCATCAAAAATCTGCTTTACACGATGACGATGAAACCATAGTTACTAAATGCTACACTGACTCAAACACTGACCCTCACCATATCTAACCGTGGCACCCTTTTGGAATGACAGTCGTTTGGAATAGTGTGTCGTCACTATACGAGTTAGATTGTTGCTGTTTATTTTGTTATTATTAGTGCTGAGTTATATAAATATGTTGCTTAAATCTCACCACAGGTAGCTGTGGTATGCGTGTATGTAGGGGCTGATCCGGACTCAATACGTCGGAGTTACCGGCGACTGGCAAGCAAGTGGCACCCGGACAAACATCGTGGCACTGACTATGCTGATGCTTTCGCGGTCAGTAAGCTCATCTCTAGCGGGGTTTGCATAGTGCACAAAGTGAAATAGTGCTACAGTAAAACAATTTATATTTTTGTAGTGCAGCATACTGATACGAGAAGCGCTGCAAAAGAATGCAAGTTCTTTGCAGATTTGTAGGTTTGCACTCTGTTGCAGAGATTGCAATGGCAAAATTGCAGTGAAACAGAATAAAACAACTGGAAATAGTTGCGGTCTTCCTTATTTATTTTTGTGCAAAGCAGAAAGTGGAGCTGCTGCAGATTTACTGAGAACTTCAGTGGCGGATTCAAGGACCACCACCCCCTCTCCTTCTTGAGCTCCTATGCATAAGTAGACATTTTATATGCTTTGCTAAACTGCTAATTAATACGTTCATGTACCAGAAAAATGGTTACAATTATTGCTACCAGATGTTATATTTTAAGGCTAAAATGCACCAAATTTGATTTTGGCTGGGGCTTCACCCCAGACCCAACTTGGGGAGCTCATAGTGCTCTACCATACCCCTTAGCTGTATTCAAGGGGTCCTACTTCTAACGGAAGGAGGAGGGAAAAAGGAAACCAGGGGAGGGGAAGGAAGGTAAAGGGGGAAGGGAGGAGAAGGAAAGGGGAGTGGAAAAGCAAAGGGAAGGGGAAGAGGGAAAGGAGTGAGGGGATATTCTACCCCCTTGGCTGAAGCCTAATCTTCCACTGGAGAACCTGTATTTTGTCACAGGGGTTTGAATATATTGCACGAAAACTGCACAGTGAAGCAGAATAAATTATTTTGTGGTAGTTCTGTTGCATTAGATTGTGGAGTGCTTCAACAAAACTTATTGGCATTTCTAAATACTGTCTCGAGACATTTTACTTTGCTGCTGCTTTTTTATTTCCGTTCTCCATTGTGTGCCGGACTGTGCCCCACTGTGTTTAAATGTACAGTCAGGTAGTCATGACTGCTCAGTGCCCACACCTTCGATTGTGCCAGCTTGACAGATATTCTGTGTAGTGCATACATCAACATTAAATATTTTGACTACAAGATATAATGGCCTTGAGTTCCATTTAGTTGTAGTTGCCAAGTGTGATTTGTGTATGTTGTTTCGTTTTGCTTTTCATCCAGAAATTCCAGCAGATTAGCATCGCTTTCAAGCGACTCATTACTGACAACGATGTGGTTTCCATGACAAAGGTAAACACTAAACAATTGTACTAACATCACGGCTATTGGATTTCAAATCAAAAGTGCATAGTTGACTTCAGTCAAACAGGATTGAGATTGAAATTTTGTACTGTTAGGCAGGCACATATTCATAATATTTGGGATGCAGATTTAGAGAATCCCTCTTTCAACAGAATGTCAAATGTCAAATGTCAAATGTAAATTTATATAGCACATTATTATAAAAAACCTCTAATGTGCTGCGCACACTAGTACTGTGGAAAAAACGTTTTAGCAACTGTCTGAAAATGTCTTCAGAACATTTCGGATCACATAGGTCATCAGGCAGTGAGTTCCAGACAGTTGGTCCAGCAACAGAAAACGCCCAACGGCTGTAAGTGTTGATGACTGCTGGCCGAACGCAGACGCTGTCAAAAAACGACATCAGAGACTGGCGAGCAGTGGTCCATCAGGTACTGAGGTGCTTCATTGTGCTGGCATCGGTACATCAGCATACCCGGCTTGTACTTCACTCGGTGTGAAACGTCTAGCCAAAGACCTTGATCGTATTTCCGCGTGCTACTGATAATGCGTGCGGCCTCGTTCAACACTCGTTGTAGCCTGTCTGTTGCATTCTTCGGTGCCCCGGTGAAGATTGCATTGCAGTACTCCACGCGTAATGACACAAAGGCATGGACGAGTGTCGCAGCCAAGTCAAAGTCGAGTGACCTTCGAATACGACAGAGTTGTCAAAGCCTGAAAATTCCTGCTGCACAAACATTGCTGACATGCTTATCTAGACAGACAAGATGGTGACTCCGAGAACACGGACATGCTCGCTAGGAGTGATGGTGTCATCTCCAAGACACAGATTTGGACCGCAACCATCAAGTAGTGACAGACTGTGCTTTGTACCGGTCCACAACAATTACTCTGTCTTGTCTGCGTTAAGCTTCAATCGATTAGCGGACATCCAGTCACAGACGTCAGTAATGCAGTGTTCAAGTAGTGCAGCAGCTGAAGCTGTGTTGCAGCAGTCACAGTGTACATATAGCTGTGATTCGTCGGCATACGTGTGAAAGTTGATTCCATATTCGTCGTTTTTGTCGGGGAGGTCGGCAGTGTACAAAATAAACAGCCGCGGACCAAGCACTGATCTTTGCGGGACAGAACAAAAAATGGCAACTGTGCACGATGCATTGCCACCATACACGAGTTGAAATGTCCTCTTTAACAAATATGACTGGAACCAATCGAGAGACCAAACTGACGCTGAAGTCGGTCTACACACAGCAAAGTGTGGTCCACAATGTCAAAAGCAGCTGTCAGGTCCAGTAGACAGAGGCCAGACATCTGTCCACCATTCGCTGCAAACAGCAGATCATTGTAAATCTTGGTGACTGCGGTTTCCGTGCTGTGGAAGCGGCGGTACGCAGACTGGGTCTTCGGCATCAGGTCATTGCTGTCAGGGAAGGCTTGAAGTCGATGCTGGACGACCCTGTCTAATAACTTAGAGAGGAACGACAAATTCAACACCCTCTGGTTGTTCTTTAGCTCACTAGCATCGAGACCACTCGTCTTAAGCAGAGGGCGAACAACGGCGTGCTTAAATTCTGATGGAAAGTAGCCAGTAACCACTGACTTATTGAATAGCAATGTGGTGAATGGCAACACACAAGTCCACGCATTTCCTTCAGCAACTACGTAGGCACAGGGGGGTCCAACTGACAAGTTTTGTTTGGCGCCGAACCAATAAGCTTGTCAATCTCATCGGCTGTGACAGTGCTTCATTTATTCAGCGTTGGCGTCGTTTTCTGTGCAACGTCAAAAAGGGCTTTGCAGCTGTAGACGCTCGTACCGACTCGACCTTGTCATTGAAGAAGGACGCAAAGTCATCGGCTGTATGGTCCATTGTCTCCTCAGCCCGCGTCTCTTCCAGAACACCATGAAGTGCCTTCCAGAGTTTCTTCATATTGCCCTTGCTTGCTGCAATCTCTTCCTGCCAGTACTTGTTGTTCTTTGACTCGTACAGAGAATGCATAGTCTGCAGTTTGGCAGCCCAGTCCCGTTTGTTGTCATCCGTACGCCGGCGCGTAAATCATTTCTCGGCTGCCCATGCCCAGTGGCGTGCTGCTCGAAAGTCTGCATCAAACCAAGGTGTCATCGGCCTAGCTCTACAACGTACCTGTATGACCGGGCAATGCAGGTCCAGCAGGTCCATCATTGCCACCCGGTACTGATAGACCAGATCGTCCGCCGGCATGTTGTTGAAAGCGGCAAGATTAGAGCAGATTGGTGAAGTAGACAGATCAGCTGTGAAAGCGTCCAGTGACAAGCGTCGCCATGCCCAACTACTGACAACCTGTGTGTTGACACTAGACTTCTTCATGCAGTGTAAAGCGGATAAGAGCATGATCAGATATCATGGCGCCGACGCGTAGGTCAGAGATGTCCGTGTCAGTACGTGTGATGACCAGGTCGAGTGTGTGGTCGTCGTTGTGTGTAGGCTCGGTGACGTGCTGTCGACAGTTGAACGACTGCAGCAGTTGTTCCAGAATTGAGTAGGATGAGAGTCACAATTTGGGGCTAAAAATCAAGTCATAATTGATTGCATATAAAAATTTATATCTGGTCATACCACTAAAACGATTGTGCTAGATGGTCATCTGGCAATGTAACACTTGCTAATTATCTATGTTAATTTGTATAGTATTAAAAGAAACTAATGATGATATTTTGGGTGAAATATCAAGCAAAGATTAAAGGTCACTACACCACTACAGTGAGTGCCTGATAACTACATTATTGTAATTATTGCTTATAAATGTATTTTTTGGTATTTGCAGAGGGAAATGTATGAAATGTATCTGCAGAAAGTTCCAAAATGTGAGCATTGCTCTGTTGCTCTGTTATGTTGTAAATTCTTTTGCACCTGTTCTTAGAGCAAGTGAACTGAGAGTGGTTGACTGTAAACAGGACACGTTGGGGTAATTCAGGGTATTTCAGGAGAAAAGTTAGTGAATTTCCAGACAATCTTTTCTCGGAAAGCTGTTTATGTTAGCGTTTTGTTTAAGGCAGAGGCAGCACTGATGTTTAATAGCATACTAATAGCACAGTACAGGTCTTGTATTTTTCTTGAAAATTCCAGGACCTGGAAAGTACTGGAAAATCAGTTTGGTTCGGGACAGTCATGGAAATTAAAGCTTAAGGTCGTGGAAAGTCTTGAAAAAATATCCTTGAAAATCGCGCATTTTATCATAGGCTGAAATGGAAAACAAGCAGCAATAGTATATCACCCGCTTTGTGTTGACTGTTGCTTACTTAAATACTGCGTACAACAGTTCCAATTTTTTTCTGCTCGTTTCGCTCACTTAAATACTTACTTTTTTGTTATATTTAAACATTTGTAAGTTACGGAAATGTCTTGGAAAATTTGTCATGGGGGTCCTAGAAATTCCTAGAAAAGTCCTGGTTTTTGGTCAGTAAAAGAGTGGGAACCCTGATGGTAATTTAGATCCATAATGGGTTTGTGTGGTCCAGTGTTTTGAGTTATTGCACGTTTATTATCATTACGTTCAGTTAATGGACTGTTAATATGCATGACGTGGCTAACAGGCAGCAAAATGCTGCAAAGCATCAGGCAGATTTAAGTAAAATTCACCCTAAATTCCATTCTGCTTTGGTGCGTTTTCTGAAAAGCTTGACGTATCCATAAGAAAGTTAAGTGGCATTTTATGGCCATGTGTGAGTGTTTACTTTCTGTTCGTTGTTTTGACTGCTAAGATATGATAGCAGTTGATTTAGGCGAGTTATTGCATAAATTGTATAATTTATCAATAGCGAATGCATGATCGCAAAATATATCGGTGGTAGAGAGTGACACGACAATGAAGACAGTGTTAATCCACTATAGCAATATGCAGATT
>Ga0209671_1002879_pt1 | contig 16174 bp, 19 predicted proteins | sample WorMetHERISLAND2_2_FD_187401 | JGI IMG/M metagenome (GOLD analysis project Ga0209671, IMG submission 187401) | Marine gutless worms symbiont microbial communities from Max Planck institute for Marine Microbiology, Germany - Olavius geniculatus... | ecosystem: Host-associated > Annelida >...
GTGTGTGTGTGCAAGTTTATTTTTCATGTCAAGTGGTGAATAGTGATTATGTTGCAGTTACCGGATATTGTGCGTCCGAACGCCGGATCCAATCACGTGATAGACTAGACGCGGATTTTGTTGGCTACGGTAAGCGCCGACGTGACATTTATAGCTATGAACGCTGGGCAGTGACTTCAGTCTGAAAGACATCAGTGCAGTAAAAATTACTGATACAAAGACAAGACCAAACCCAAAAGACAGCTAGACTTAATTACGCCTACGCCTATTTCCGGTTTCGGATGTTAGTTATTAGGCATAAAACGCACATAAGCTTGTACAGCAAACAAATGTTACCAAAAGAGCTGAGCCGTCGCAGGTAAACCGTACGACGCTCGTTATTTTGTGTAGATATTTTACTTATGCAACTTTACCAGAAGTTGTTCAAACAGTCAAACTTTCAGTTTAAATGCAAATAATGTATAATACAGAGTAGCCCAATAAAACCAAGTCCCTAACTTTTGTGATAACTGCGTCAAATACTAACTTATTTTCAGAATTTTTTTTGCCGATACAAGATAAATTTCAGTATTTTAAAAATGACTATAATTTCACGGTGCATTTATGATGAGATGAGATTTTTAACATCACTGTTTTTTAAGTTTTCCAACGAAACGTGAAAAAAATTGCAAATCGGTTAGTTGAACAGTAGGCATATAAAAGGCTGTGAACATATTATCTTTTGATTTTCGTAAGTTCGTAACGTCAATCATTTGCTCTGTGATTACACTGCTTATGTTAGGCCTCTTTAGGAACATACGACGTATTAACACTGTTATTTTGTCGCTCAAGCAGGTACTGCTATAGCGCGTCTCAGCCATCGCAATTCTGTCCGTCTGTTCGTCTGTCTGTCTGTCACACGAGTAAATTAGTCAAAAACGGTGCAAGCTAGGAGCCATCGCGGTGGGGTTCTTTCCCCTGTGTTGTTTGCATTATATGTTAACGATATTATTACTAGTGTCGAGAACTCTGGCTATGGTTGTGAAATCGCTGGTAAATGTGTGGGAATACTAATGTATGCTGATGATTTACTATTGATTTCAGTCACATGTAAAGGTTTGAGATGGTTGATAGAAATCTGTGAGCGGGAAATGGCATGGCTGGACATGCAGTTTAATAGCTGTAAATCGTGCATAACTAGATGTGGACCTAGACATAAGAAGGAATATGCTGAAGTTTTTCTAAATGGTGTTCCATTACGACAGTGTAAATCATTTAAATATCTCGGTATTGTGTTTGAAAGTGGATCTAAGCTTAAGATTTTTCTTGCGGCCAAAAGAATGAAATTTTTTAGAGCTTTCAATCACATTTATAGCTGTATGGGTACTACATCTTCACCCATGGTTTTATGTCATCTTTTGAATGTGTTCTGTTTACCTGTCCTACTTTATGGGTTTGAAGCAGTTCCTTTGTCAAATGCCAACATGGCCACACTAGAGTCAACATGGAGAGTTGCTTTATACAAAATATTTCATGTACGGGATAAAACAATCTGCTGTATATACAATGTTGTATGGATATTCTCCCTATTGGTTTTGTTGTTGATCTTAGAAAGTTAAATTTTTTGCATAAGCAAAGTATGCACGTGATGACTGTTGTTAATGCTGTATTTTACATTTTTGGTTTTAGAAAATATGATATCTTATGTACAAGATATTCTGTTACCAACGGACAGTTTCACAAGTGTGTCTGGAATGCTTTTTTTATCGTGTTTTTAGCTTTATCTAGCTTTAGTTTCTCCTTGTACATATATTATTCTGTCTCCTCTGCTTTATGTTACACTGTACTGTGTGAATTGAAATAAATAATACGTACGGAAGCAGGTGTCGCTGACTGAAGCGACAGTGAATTCGTCATCGCATGCGCTGCAGATTGGCTTTAGTGCTGTATTCATGTTGCACGACGAGCACATGTACGGGCATTCTGCACCAGAAAGAGTTACACATCAGCTTCACACCAGTGATACCCCAGTCAGCAGAATATAATTATTACGTCATTGTTCCACACTCAGCAGACATAAAGTACATGCAAATCTAGCTTAAATACAACAAATCATTTACATGCTACAGTTGACCTATGTTCCCTTTTGCTACTTGGTCACCACTTGGTCCAGTGTACAGTTTCACAGCCAAATGGCGTGCAGTGGTGCAAGTGTAAAAAATGAAAAGACGTCTAATATTTTCAAGACATTATCAACAAATGAAACAAGCAACATAAATTTTAAAAATCGACTTTGACAAAGTATTCGTTTTTATTGTACAACAATAATCAAAATATACTTTGTTTAAATTGTCACAGTTTAAATCGTACACTACGATCTTGTTTCGTTTCCAATTCCAACATTTACTGGCATTTTTTTCAAAATTTTTAACAATTCAGACTTTCAAGCTTCCTTAGCCTAGTTGTTGTATGTGCGGCAAAATCTGCAATATTTTTGCTTACAATTTGAAATTTTGGAACACGAAAATGTGAGCAGGAAACATACGATAGCAGGCGCCTGCGACAGTGACACTGTTGACAGTTGCTGAGATGAGTCGGTAGTAATCATTGCACACGGTGCACGTCGCCACGGTCGCACTGTTGTCTGTCTGGCAGTCTTTGCAATTCTGTGGACATGCTAAACACGACAACGTGATGCCATAGTTTACTAACCATACAACGAGTGACACTTTGTCATGTGAGCAAAGTTTCCTGTTTTTTGCTGCTGTGTCTAACACCTGATTTGCTAATTCGCCAAGATTCTAGATTTTAGCAGCTTCCACACTGTGTCCGGAAAAAAGTAAATGCTTAGATGATGTACAATTGAAATGTCGAATGTGAACGAATATAAATAACAAAATCAGTACACTTAATTTTCAATAAATTGCAGAAGTAATGACCAAATTTCGTTAAAAATATTATTTCTTCGTCGAAATCAAATGAAATATTTGTTTAATAAAAGCTGTGACAATCCGCAAAGCAGAACACTTAACAGAGAACAAAAAAACACATTGTGATGACAAAGTTAAAAAGCAGGCTTTAATAACAATTTTTGTACAACATGCGGATGAATGATAAAACCACTGTCAGTTAAATGGTTAGTTTTGTCGAGAAGGATAAAATCACGTTGCTTGCTACGAAGATTGTATCCATTGGACATACGTTCAGATAAAAGCGGTCTCAAAACGTTATGACTGTTATTTACAATCCGTTTAAATAATGCGTCATCAGCAGCATCGAATCTGTCCATGATAGTCTCGGAAATGTCGGCGCAGAGACCGAGTTTGTGTGCTCTATGCAGGAATGCGTCAAGACGGTTGTGGTCAGCAGCTGAACAGTAGCCAGACCATGCACGCAGTATCACACAGTATCTTGGCCAGTACAGTTGCGTTGAATACATTATGCAGAGTTATTAAGTGTTGAATATCGATAACAAAATATATCCTTTACCAATGTGGCGTTACATAATTAAGCCCCTGCCAAATTTCAGTTAGGTCTGCTAATGCAAACAATAATTACAGCGGCTTTTGTGAGGTCACCCCAAAACGTGAAGTGTGCAGTATTAAGCAACCATTTGTTTAATCCTGACAATGTCCACGGTTTGCTGGTAAATTTTGCAATAAACTTTTAGCACCATACCCTTTCTTTTGTTTCAACAGTTTAATTAAAACACAATCGTTTGAAGAAAATACCATTTTGTTATTGTTTACGTTAATTGTGTCAACAAACGTCACTTCTAATCGAGCGACTGCAGTAGACAATGTAACGCCATATTGGTAACGGAGATATTTTGTTATCGATATTCAATTTTTGACAAATCCGCTAACAATATTATTTTTAGACAAAATTTTGTAATTATTTCAGCAACTGATAAGAAATTAAGTGTAAAAATTTTATTCAATTCGTTTTTGGTTTGACATTTTTTATTGTACAATGTCTAGGGATTTTCTCTATTTTCGGACACAGTGTATTTTTATGTAGTCCCACAGCTAGCGCCAGACACACCTTTGAAACTCGAAAGTATTTTTCATAACTTTTTTGAGCAGACATTTTATTTAATTTTACACATACTACTAAACTACTACAAATAAACATAACAGTAATAATGACTAATAATATTGTCAAACACAGAAATAAGAAACTCACGGAGACATGCGGTATTGTCTGGTTTTTTGGCATACCCGGAGGCGCACGATGAGCATGAAGTCGTGCTTGTACATGATTCACAACCAGAAGGACATTCTACGTCGACATAACACATAATCAAGATAATTTAATACTTAAATAAATAGTTTCGGTTTAGCTTAATAAAAATATTTCTCTAAAATTTAAAAAAACAGAAGAACGTCGAACGGTATAAAAGAAGATGTCCTAAAATTCTTGCATAGGCCTATCACTAGACAACACTTGCGAGAATACAGTACCCGAGCAGTGTGTTAAGACATGAAGATAACGCCAGAATGCAGCACAACGGGTTCACTTTCTACCATTGTGTTTATATGAATATGAATATAAAATCTTATCGATTGCTTTTTCTATTATTTTAAGTTAAATGTGCACCAGCTTTTCAGCAGAAAAATGCAACGATTTTTGTACTACAAAATGCCTTGTCTGGTCAGAAAAATAGAATCACGGAAAAATTGTCAATAAATATTTAGTTGCCAGTGGTTGGGTAGCATTTCGCCTAATCTCATTTCACCTAATCCCATTTTGCCAAATCATTTCTTTTCATAGGCGGACCAACAAGACTTGCATTGTCGTTTTTTTGCCTATTTGGCAAGCTTTGTTTTGTCGTTCGTCATTTTTCTGTACCATTTTTTGGGCCGACCACTAAGCTGTAAGCTAAAGGTCGACCCTTTATAAGAATCTTTATTCGCACTCTGGGTGCAGCAATAATACACAATACAAATGCAATGCTAAAAAAGAAAAACACACTAAAACAATAAAACACAGAGAGAAATAAAAAAAAACTACGTGGCACAGTTGAGCACAATGCTTGACCAGGAAAAGCACTCAGCAAACTATCTACGAAAGTTATAAAACCTACTGCTGATATAAAAAGATTCACAAGGCAGATCAACAACAGATCTCACATACTTTATATCATCACAATGAAAAATTCTGAATACTGTACTGTCAATTACATGATTTAGCATAGAAATGTCCGACTTGGTGACCGGAATAACTTCGACTGCATACAACAGAGCAGGAAGACAAATTGTTGTCAGCAAGTGCACACAAACAAGTTCAGAGGTTGCATTCTTAGCTCTATAGTACATTGCGTTAAAGCAACGGTAGAACTTAATTTTAGCCTGGTCAAATGAACACTTGAATTCTCTTGCTGACTTTAGCACAACACCCAGATACTTAGACTGCGGGACATAGGCAAGTTCAACGCCAGCTAAAACCAAAGGAGCACAGACATGCTTGTACTGTGGGCCAATCCTGAGAGCAACCGATTTCACAGTGTTAAATGATAAATCAAGTAAATCCGCCTCCTGGGAACAAATATCGAGCATCCGTTTGCATGGCAGTTAGGGAGTGACACACTAGCATTATGTCATCAGCATATAGTAAACAGCCCACATAGTGACCACCAATAAAAGCTCCAACACCAGAACGTCTCAGCGTAAAAATAATTGAATCAATAAAAAGAGCAAACAGACAGGGAGATAAAACACCCCCTGCCTCACACCAGCCACAATCTGAAACTGCCTGGATACATAATTTCCCCAGCGCACGAAAACAAAGCACTTTGAGTACCAGTTAATCAATACAGCCAAAATACAACGTGGAATGTTCTCCTATCAACAGCAATACACTGGACACTACTGGCTAGTTTGATTGCAGTCATTCTAACTTTAACCAGTTAACCACCATCAGCATCACCAGCAGCCATAGTTTCATGAGTGCTGGCCGACTTGAAGTGGCACTCCACTTTGTCGTTCGCGAGTCACTTTCACCATTCACCAGCATCAGCAGTAATGTCTTGTGAAGCATCAGATGCAAATTGCATGAAGCCATTCTGCAAAGCAGCTGCCCACAGTGGGTAGAGGTGCAGCTTTTTTCGTATACACATGAAACCTTTGAGGTAGAAATTTTGATTTGCAGAGCTCTGTGGTTGAGTCGCTAACGTCCTGAGTGGCTCGGAGATAGAAGTCATTAAATGGTGAGGCATTTTTCCGTGACATCTCCATTGCTGCGTCTTTAGCCATCTCTTCTGCATATGCAGGTAGCAGCGCTGCTGTCCGAATCTTCACTGCGAGCCATCGTCAGCAGCTCAGCCATTGACTTCGTGTACATTAGTCAGCAGTGAAGTTGAAATGAAAGCAGACAGATGAGTGCTAGCTGTTTAAATTAGTATTTTGCCTAAATTCAGTTGTCATGTAAAATAGCTGGCAGAAATCATCGGTGCATACCACTCTGTAACATCCATCAGATGCCGGCCACCAAAGTCCTCTGAACTGGCAGAGCTGTTAGCAGCAACATCAGCAGCACTGTTGGGCTTTGGTGGCTCGAACATGTATGGTTGTATTGGCCCCTTGTAGGCCTCTTCTTCGTTCGACGAACTCATGATGAATAATTTGCAAATGTACAAGTATCAAAATAATCACTGCAGTGAGGCATAATGTCGTCGATTGTGTAATGTACAGTCGGCTCCACTTACATGTACATGTTTCGGTACAACGTCTGCGCATCTTTCAGGTTGTCTGTGTGCTGCAGTGCTGTAAAAGCCGTCGGTGTGAACCGGCGCAGGTTGAACTTGCCACTTCCTGATGACGGTTCTGTGCAGTGCAGACGGTCTGAGATCGATTTGATCGTGTACGCCATCCACAGCGTGACGTATGTCGTTGACTGCAGTTCGGTGATGGTGCGCTGGCGCAACGTGGCTTTATAAGCTAAAGAGAGATTATTCAGTATTGCCATGCTGCGATTGAACGTTGCCAGGCATGCCAAGATTATGGCATATGAGAAGTCGGTGACAACTTGTCTGGTCACGCTTCTGTTGACTTGCCGGACGTAGGCGTTGAACGTAAGCATGAGGCTATAGAGCCATTCGCCAATGTGTCTGGTGGTAAGAAAGTTCATCAGCGGTACAGAGCCGTCATGCAGCAGCAAAGCAGTAATAGAGTGCCCGCTTCTGTCCAGGAATGTTGGCCATGACTGATCTAGTGGCGTCGACGTGAACAATGGCCACAGTGGTAGTAATATACCCCCATCCCCAACACAAATTTTTGCAGTACCATTCCCAACACAAAGCCAAACTTACCAGCACCTTGCCCGCACTGTAGCCTGCAAGCTGCATTAGCTGATGTAGGCAATTGTGCACTATATAAACCAGACGTTTCCTATCCTGTCTATTCATACAGGCTGCTATAGAACATCGTCAATTATTCTTTGATGTGGCGGAAATCATTCTTGCCTTATCATCCCTGCAACAGTGTTGAACATTGTCCTCTAACAACTTGTGTTTGTTTATTATATTGTGCGTCAACACTATGCAGGTCAGACAGCTGTTCCTATACTTCCTGCAAGCTGCTATAGCACAGTAGCAATTATTCTTTTGTACAGCTAGCATACTTCTACCTATATACAAATGCCGGAAATCATACATGTTTTACCGTCTCTCTATAATAGTGCTATGCATTGGCCTTTGACAATTCAGTCCCTAAGGGCCAACTGACCGCTTCCGTCTGCACCTGGTTTTTATATTCAATGTCTTTTTGTTTGCTTTATTTTTTCAAAATGTCACGCTGTAACCGATTTTTGCATTCCGCAGGCAATTTTCAAAATAACCTTTGACCTATCAGCCTATACTTGCTGTAAATAGGCAATCATATGTCTAATTGGTGTCTAAAAAAATAGGCTGTGTCAACGTCACATATCACACTTTCTTCGCGAGCGACAACCGTGCAACATCAATCAGGCTTTAAATGTATACTATTCAGGTATGAAAGTCTGATAGTAAATTAATAAATAAAACCCCCCAAGTATTTTGCAACAGTAACAGCAAATGTCAATTAATGCTGCTTTATTTTTTTATGCACACACGCAATAACTAATTGTCTGCAATTTTAGTTCTTTTTTTCATGTCAATGTCTGCAGTAATTGTTCCACATGGATCGACTACTTTGCTTCTTCTTGTTCTTCTTGTAGCAGCAGCGCGTCTACTATGGCACGGATGGCTAGCAGGGCCAGCCGACGGGTGCTGCCTGCATCGCCTGCGCCGCTTGCTGCTGCCGAGCTGCTTGTATCCTGTGGCAAGCACCATACCGCGTCCGACAGCAGCAGTGTCGACTCGTTGCGTCTTGTTGCATCTTGCTGGTGCGGTGATGTTGGTGGTGCAGATGATGATGATGATGGCAATGAAAACGGAATCACCACCATGGGTGCACTGAACATTCGTCCTATATAAAACAAAACCAGTGTGCAAATTCTCATATCTGTGCAAAAATTTAAAGCACATTACCTTAACATGTATCTTCAATTGTATAATTTGTCAGGCAGCATTAGTTCTTAAAATTAGAATGCAATGTTCATTTTAAATAAATTTGTACACGTAAAAACATTCGTCACAAACTAGCGGCAGCATAAATTCGTCGCCGTCATCGTCACAGGTACTGCTGCCGGTACACTTCAGTCTAAATTATTTTGCATAGGCCTATTTTTGCACATTGCGCATATGCGCAAAATATGCATATAAATAAGTAAATAAATAAACGAATAAGCACATCATGCACTTTCCTGCTATAAACAGTATTGCATATATAAGTGCATTTTTCGGTTTATGCATTTGTGTATAGCAATTATAAGCAGCATTTATTAAGCAATCGGCTGTTTTCTTACCATCGTCGTCATCATCTTCGCTGGGACTGAGTGGCGTGTATGGCAGCGTCTCAGCTGGCGAGCTGCAGCCGTCGTCGTCGTCGTCGGCAGCATTCATATCGCCCATAAAAACGTCATCGAGCAGTGCTGCAAAAAAACAAAACACGCATGTGCAACTGACCTTAGCTTTTATCAAGCGACAATAAAAATGCAATTAGTAGTCTACTACTAGTACAACTCCTAGGGCCTACCACGTAGCAAATTCTAGTATATATATATATATATATATATATCCAACAGGCATATCTTTGTAGCAGGCTGTGTTCTTTGTTGGTGAGAACTCTGGCGACGACAGTGGCGACAAGTACCAGCACTTAAAAGTCGTCTCTTCGTTGTCGCTGCCATCGTTGCTATCAGAAGTGCTGTCTACCACTATCAGTTCCGTCACGTCGCTCATGTTTAGTTATCTCAAGTTAGTTATTATTAGTTCTTAATAGAACGCGCAATTCTATGTAACTAATTTTAACCACATATGTCACTGAATGGCCTATTTTGTGCTGATGTGCCATTAAGAAACTACTCACTCACTCACTCACTAACTTGAAAATTCACAGCGTTTAATTCTGTAACAGACAAATGCAGCATGAGTGCAGCTGCTGGCCGTGAAATTAGAAAACGGGTATGTACATTTATTGTATTAAGAGTTAATTTATTAATTTAATATTTGTTTCAAACTGCACAAGATTATTGCACTTTACACAAACAAATTGCTTCTTGAATGGTGGTTCGTTGTCAAGCTTTTGACAAGAGTGCCGGCAGTTCGTCGACGGTGTTAAATGGCTTCAGCACACACTTCTACATCACGCAAAGGCACCTGAAACCTCACTCCCAGCTGGTAATCATTGTACAATGCTTTCATTATTTTCTCTTTGGAATACACAATCGTTTCAAAGCTTAGATCACTTATGATAATATGTGGATACACCGCTGCAACCTCATAAAATGAAATGTATCTGATGAAATGTATCTGTTCGTCGTTCTGGAGCAAATGCCAAACTCACATGACCTTTATGTCTGCTTATGTCACGCAGCTTACTTGCCTGAATCTCATCGAAAAAATCTGCACAGAAAGTGGAGATCAACTAGGTATCGTGTTTTACATCGAGACTTATGTGGCACGGTATCAGCATTTATCGTAAGTGCTGTAATGTAGCAACATCACCTCACATTCATCGTCGTAGAACAGAATGAGGACGTAGCTGCACCATCACTAATTTCTCGAGCACTTTAGTGATTGTCAATAGGTTTAATATCGGCCTGTAGTTTGCCAGATTTTCTCGATCAGTGCCAGTTTTCTTAAGTAATGGCATGACTTGTGCAGTCTTGTAGCAGTCTGGAAATTGTCCATCATGGAAAGACAGGTTGGCTAATTGAGCGTTTATAACGGCAAACAACTTGTCGGCACACAACTTGAGCAGTGAACTCGGGATGATGTCAAGCGCGTTGAATGAACAACGTAGTAGGAACTAATTTTCAGAACGTAGTGTAGACTCTGGCAGCGGATGATGCCTTTTCCATTGAAAACAGTGCAGTGCACATGTGTAGCTTCTTCATCAGTGGGAGTATCTCCAGGGTGAACACCCACAGGGTGTCAATTTTTTCACGCTGTTTACTGCTGAATGTGGCTTACTTATGTTTTATTTCTAATATTTTCTAATGTTCGGTGCATGCCATGGGGACTAAATATTTGTTGTGTCCTGACACAGTGAATATTAAACTTTACAAGAGCCTGCTGGTTGAGCGAAGTTGCTCACAGAGTTAAAGATATTTATATCTTAGTGGAATTTGCTTAAATCTAAAGCCAGCCCACTCGTGTGAAATGAAATAAAAATCCGAAACAAAATGTTATTTCATTTTACATATGCAGGGTCCAGCTAAAGCAAACACAAACATGTAATTTAGCCCGAGTCATTTCATTTCAATGCGCATCCTGAGATGGTTGACATAGACTGCATGGCTAATGTTCTAAAGGATGAATATATTAAGAACCAGCAAAACAACTAGCAAGAACCAAAGAGAAGCTCGCGAAAACATGCAAAAAGGCAACACAAAAGCGCAGTCCATAGACTAGAAGGCTAAGCTATGCAGCCGTCGTCCAGGTCAGATGTCGGTTGTCACGGCCTAATTACTCAGAATCAGAATCGTTGAACAGCTCGTCGGTCAGCTGCCAGCCCCTGTCAAAACCTGCACTTGAGGATTCTTTAGGCTCAATCCACTTTTTCAACGGTTGATGTCGTATTGAAATGTGCTGAGGATTCCTCCTCCAGTCACGTGCACTTGCTTCACGGTTGCTCTAGTTGTGCGGCTAGAACGCGATGTGCCTCCAAATAGTCACCAAGTTTTTCCTTGACCGTCATGATTGACTCAAACGATGCATTGCAAATCAGAAGCCTTGGATAGTCTTTCATGAAGCAGAAAAACTGAACGTAACGGGATGCTGTTTGACGGCACATTGCTAGTGCACTGCATGCTGCTTTCAGACTGTCATACTTGTATGGCTATGATAGGAAACTGCAAAGTTTTCCACGTTCATAGATGCTCAGTAGTTAGAGCTTGTTCATGCTTGTGTCAACGCGCTTGAGCTTGTCGTGTATCTCCAGCAATTCGGCAAGACAAATGGAATTGGCATTATCGGTAACATATACAATGTCCTCTCAATTGGTGCCAGAACGTTTTTGATATAATTTCTCATGTTATCTGCGGTGTGGCATTCCTTTGTAGCCTGAGTAGCCTGAACCACTGAACGTGTTCCCCATTCTTTATTTATATAATGACATGTTACCGTAATGTACAAATCATTCGTTAGCTGGCTTGTCCACACGTTCATTGTGATAGCGAAGTTGCTTGTTGATGCCAGAATGTTTGATGGCACTATCTTCTCTTTTAGGACTACTTCTTCCACGTATGGCACTGAATGGCCTTTTTTGTGCTGATGTGCCGTTAAGAAACTACCCTCTTACTCACTCTCTTTTGAAGTGCCTTGATACTGTAGTCGGATGTAACAGTACCTTCGACGCATCAATTAATTAAATATTTTTGCGAAATATTGATGACAAAATGTATGCAGCACATTAGAGATCTTTTTGAGTATGCGCTATATAAATTTACACTTTACTTTACTTACTTTACTTACTAATAAAACTCCTGAAAAGACGTTTACGACATGAAGAAAACTGCAAAATCAACAATTATAGCTGTGCTTATGGTACAAAAAGCGAACGTTGTTTTGGCATAATAATATTAACAACTGTCACTTTGAATTGTTATTTTTCTGGTGATCATAATAAATAATAAATAATAATAAATAATAAGTGTCTGTTTGAACAATGTCAGTCTACATTGCAAATGGTTCCAGTAGGCTTCTGATATCCTCCAGTTGGTCGGTTTCATTTATTGACCATCAGAGAGTCCACCACAAGTTCACTTCTGATGTCTGCAATTTCGATTCTCATGTCAGGTCATCTGGTTCACAGCCTGCAAGGACAACAGCTGCGACAGAAGCTGCAACAGGTGCACATTGCACACGTGCATCTGGTGCACTTGGCGCTGGCTGCATGGAGTTCGGCTCTCAAGCTGCTGCAGAGTTGTTGGATCGGTTTCCGGCAGCAGGAATGCCTGCAGCACAGTCCTGTGCAGGCACGCATTGTTAGCTCTAAGGTTCACGAAGGTCTCCTTATCGGAGTTGGAACCACCATAAGCATGCCATGTGGCTGAAGTCGGTTTACCATCGCGACCTTTTCTTTTGACTTACTGCCAGAAAGACAGAATTGACGAGGTGGGTCCCCAGTGTATAACCCTCCTGATGTCTGCAGATCGTAGAACGTGTTTGGTGGAGGATGTCTGCACCGCCATATGTACTCGTACAGATACGACGGCAACTGGTCTTTCGGGACGCCAAATCTGCATTTGAATGTGGCCTTGCATGCCGCCCATCTTGACTCAATGTTGTTAGTGTGGACACCAGTTACCGGGTCAACGAAATGGCGGCTGTGATTGACCGTCTGGTGTATGTAGCCGAGCTGGTTCAGATTGTTGTACGCTCCCCATTCATCGGACTATATCCGAGTGTCGGCTTGAATCGTATGCTGAATGATGGGGATGAGCATTACTGCGTCTCGCTGAGGAACGAGTTCCATGAAGAACTCCTTGGTCGTCAAGTCCACTCCACCGAAAACCCACTGGGGCGGAACGGGGCGACCCTGCGCATTACCTGGCTTGCGACGAGCAACCACTGACTCATCAAGTATTTTAACTTTGCTTTTAATACATATATTAACTGCTTTTAACTAATTTTAACCACGTATGGCACTGAATGGCCTAATTTGTGCTGATGTGCCGTTAAGAAACTACTCACTCACTCACTCATCAATAGCGACGATGTGGCCTGGGCCTCCAAGCTGGATGGGCTGCCAAATCAGGTCGTTTGAACAGATGTCGCACATGTAGCTGAACCAGTTCACAGTGGTGGTTGGGCTGGTGCCAAGGTCGCCTGTCGTCTCGAAATTGCTGGCCTGCTTCGACCACATCCACATGTGGTCTGCCAATTTCGTCAGTGGCAGTTGGGATTTCTCGAAGAAACTGCCTTTGTGGAGGTTGGTAGTGTTCCTGCAACCTTGTTGGGGACAGCGCCAGGTGAGGCCACCAATGGATCGTGTGTACGGGGCCTCCTCCATCACACTTCCGCCATTCCAGCACACCATGTTAGCGGCCAGTAATCCCACATCTGTGCACCACTGGCGGCAGACGTCCTCGGAAGACGTAATGACATGCATTTCGTGGGACGTGGTCAGAATAGGAGCAGCAGTAGCAAAAACACGAACAGGAGCAGCAGCAGCAGTCATTACAAAAAGATATCGGTAGCCTAATCTGTACTGACGGATGATGAATGGCTGCTGAACGGCGATGTTCGGTGCACTCTTGACTCGACGATTCACAGTCTGGATCAGTTCGTGGGTGAGACAGTTGCTGGCGATGGCCAACGATTGCATTGTCATTCCACTCGGCGATGTAGACGATGCCATCACTGCGATAATCAAAATCACCAGGAGGCTTCTTCTTCAGTTCTATGGATGAGATCAATTGATGGTGTGCTGCCTCCACCAGTGAACTGTGAGCATTATGTAGGCCTAACCTGACACTGGTAATTAAACCCTGGATGGACGGACGGACGGACGGCGACCGACTGACCATGCCACTCCCGCCCGCTGCAGTGGACAGACTGACGTTCATAACAATAGCAGCACTTCACTTCCAAGTTCACATGCATGAACCAGTGTAGAACGTAATAGGCGGCCGCTCCTGGTTTGCATAACTAGTTAGTATTAACGTCACGCAACGGCGTGAGGAGGCGAGGGGATATTGGATAATTGTGGTTACCTACGCCGGCATGCTGCTTGCCTTTGACCACTCTATACGTAGCATGCACTTTCCCCCTTCCCATTCTTCCTGTGATGGGCGCAGCGCCGACGCTTGGACAACAATCACACGTGGTCGCCGATCGCTTAGAACGAAACGTAACGCCATGCGCTGATTGTATAATAATGTCCATGTCAGTTGCTGAAATTAGGCCTAAAGTGTGAGATGGCGTGTAGCGGAGAGGGGATAATTAATTCTTCCAATCTCTCATGAATGGCGACCGTTCTACAGGTGCGCCTACCCCACCCCACTCTCCCTGCCACTGTTGTTTGCTAGCAAATCGAGATCGTTGTAGGCCTATAGTGGCCGCCGCCCGCCGCCGAATGCTGTTTGATTGTGGCTTAGACAGTGACAGCGGCGTGAGCGGTAATCGGTATCGGGTTTTGCAGTCAATAAAATATCGCCCAATACCCAATCCACCCCAATACCGGCCAGTATTGGCCAATACCCGGTACCCCAATACCAGTATCGTTCGAACACTAATGAATGCTGTATCTGGTCTCTGTATTCTTTTGTGTTCTGTTGTGGTGTATGCATGTGTACCAACGGGTGCACGTGCGATGTGTGTGTTGCATATTAAAAAAAGGATATTCATAGAAGTAATGGTTATATGAAATGCACATAAACAATAAATAACCATGAATAATGAAATTGCTAAATATCTTGTTTAGTATTCTAGCTCATTTAATCACTATTGGAATTTATTTCTCACTTACTTGTTCGAAACTCTCTGACTGTTCCACTTGCACGAATATCATTGCCTGCAAGATCCTTCAGAAGTTGATAGCTTGTGAAGAAGTTGTCGAAGAACAGATGGTGGTTCTGGGTCACTGTGTGACTCAACAACAGCAATCATATGTTCAACTACCCTTGTCCCTAGTGGTGAAGCTGAACAAACTTCGTCGCGGCCAGTATAAATTTTCACATGATAGGGGTAGCCATCTTTTCCTGCAATGACCCATAATTTATAGCCGAAGCAAATAGGCTTGCCACGGATAAACATTTTGCAACTTTGTCGACCGTAGTAAGGCACCATGCTTTCATCTATGCTTAGATTTTCTTGGAACACACCAAACTTGAGTCAGGTTTTTTTTCAATGTATCATACAGTGGCTTGACTTTAGCGAAACGATCATGTGGCGTGGTGACTAGAGGAGGTGGACGTTCACATCTCCCAGCACCAGTGTCAGAATGTCTTGCGGTAGTGACTTAATCACCGCTTGCTGATAAACTTACTGACATTCATCAGTGGCCTCTAAGTCTTTGTTGCTGCAGTGAGTGTAATTCAAATATCCACGGTTGTTACTCGTAGCTTTCCCATTTTAATCTTTTGATAATTTAGAATTTAGAATCTAGTGAAGAGTGATGAACTTGGTCAAATGTAAATGTCTTTTTTCATATGTCGTGACCATACTTGTATGCAGTGTTCTAATTGCGGATGGATGTAAATGTCACAAATGTCATAACTCGACCTTTTATCAAAGATGACTTATTATACTAATGAATATTCATGTTGTCCCGCATCTGATGGTGCTGTTATTACACTTTAATGTTCAGTATTTTACATTGAGTTAATTAGAATACAAAAGATGTAAAATGAAATGTCTGTTAGATGGTAGAATACAACTGTTGTATGTTGAAGCATGCTGTGCTATTTTTAACTGTTTTTAACTATTTGACACTGAATGGCGTATTTTGTGCTCATGTGTCATTAAGAAATTACTCAGTCACTCTTCAACCGTCTGCTTACCGTATACGTTGTGCAGCATGCATCAGCCATAGCCAGCTTTTAACTGTAGCGGTAGAAACATCACGTCGTTTTGCTGTTCTGCTGCACCGAGTCGAAGGTGTGACTG
>Ga0209671_1002881_pt1 | contig 16173 bp, 14 predicted proteins | sample WorMetHERISLAND2_2_FD_187401 | JGI IMG/M metagenome (GOLD analysis project Ga0209671, IMG submission 187401) | Marine gutless worms symbiont microbial communities from Max Planck institute for Marine Microbiology, Germany - Olavius geniculatus... | ecosystem: Host-associated > Annelida >...
GCAGAGAGAATGCGGAAGTTGATTCCTCAGCTGAGTCGCTGCATGGTGAAAAAGAACGATTAATATCTTGAGATGTGACAGAACGAGAGGATGACTGAGCGTATTCTACATTGAAGTAGACAGCCTGCATGTTAGCTTAATATTAATAGACTGGAGTTGAACTGATGAAGAACGTTCATGATCATTATTGCTATTTTCAACATGCTAATGCAGTAAGAGAGTCGGCAGCTGGGTGGCTTGCGTGCGTGGGATTGCGTGTGTGACGTGCGTCGTGGGTGTTTACCGTCTGGCGATTGGATTGCATTACTGCGTCTTGGCGCGCGCCGCCGTTACACTAATTATCATAATCTATTAATGAGATGCTATTGCGTCGTTGTAAATTACCTGGCAGGCCCGGCTGATGCTGGCTGCTGACGGCGTGGTTGTTATTGATGGTTATACTGCGCTGCTGCTGCTGCTGAGAACGGAAATACCTGCCCACGTAAAAGTCCATAGTCGCTTATTCATGGAATGAATTGTCGTTGGTTGGCCTGTCATTTGATTTGACAGAGGCTGATTTATTACAGACCCGGTCCAAATCAGTAATTTAACTTAAAAGTGAAGAGGCCAGGGGTTTCTCTATTCAGTCTTAGTGGTCCCTATGGTTGTGACATGTTCCTGCATTTTTTAATGGATTATATCACTTTCTGTCAGTATTTAATACTTATAGTGCCCCTCCACTGGTCAAACTAGGCACAAAACTAATTCCTGGAAATGTGCAAACTTTATGCTGTTGACTGTTGATGACTGATGAAGATATTGTTAGATATAATAAGTGAAGATGACTGAGGGACACGGTTGGCGACAACGATGTCACGTTTCGCCTGGTCTCCATGGTGATGCCTCATTGATGACGTAGTAGTGCTGAGTGTTGTGACGGGCGGGCGCGTGCCTGGAGCTGACGTGTTTGGAGCCTGCCTTCCCTGGCTGGCCTTGCTACAGACGATTAGTCATGCTGTGATGAAGAAGTGCTTTTAATGCTGAGACACTTACTCACTACAGCATGACTAAGCCACAGCTGCAAGACTGTGTATCGTCTGCTGTAAACTGCCAGTGATTGCTGTTGTGAATCTGTCTTCACTCACACTATTAACAGAGGCTAAGCTCATGCCTCTCTCTCTCTCTCTTTGCCTCTGTGCATGGTACCCAGAAATTGACATGCAGATTGCCATCAATTTTGTTATCCATTTTTACCATCATCTATTATAACATTATCAGTTTCGCTTTGTATTTCTTTGGATTTTTACAGTTGTTTTTGTTAGTTTGTTAATGATATCTCTCACTTTTAACCTGTTTTTCATCACATTTGTGTAGTGGTACTGAATGGCCTTGTTTGTTCTGATGGGCAATTACGTAACTACTTTGTCACTCCCTCTCTGGGGCCTTCTCGAGCTTATGTTGTGGGTTGGCAATTACCAATAATATTGCATTGGTCATTGCTGCTTGTACATTCAGGATTCCAGCAAGTAGTATTTGTAATGATTTTGAAAGATCACTGATTTGACAACAGTTGACTTTTAAGATCGAAATTGTTTTACCCAGTACTATGCAAAGTGAATCGAAGGCATGATTGGTCCACACATATGATTCAAATAATTTAAAACGTTGTGACACCCAATATTCTGCCAGTGTCTGAAAACCGGCTCTTTGGAATATCGTACCCAGACATCGTCATCTGAACCTGCTTGTTTTAGTATTAACCTTTAAATATCTCTGCTATTAAAACAACTCTTTGATTCATTGATTTATTGATCGATTGATTGATGTCCGTTACTGCATGTTGTGTGATGAAGTTTACAAAGACCAAAGTAATGGCAGAAAGCGGCATCGCTGTGGCGAGCGAGTCCACTCAACTTTTCTATGGTGTTGCATGGTAGTTCATGGATTGGCTGGGGGTTCAAGCTCAAATCTCTTTCCCTGGGGAATCAAGGACTCCATCTAACACACCATGTCATTGGACCCCCCTACAAGTAGGGAATGCAAACCCAGCAGGTATTTTTCAATCCCAGGTTTACAGGTTTGATGGCCTCCAAACTTGGAGGCCGGGTACCCCATGGGCGGCTGGTAGTTACTACACTAAATGGACGAATGTCAGCGGCAGACTCGCGAGTTGGGAGCCATAGACTAGACTGAAAGCAGTTAGAAGGTGTATGGAAGTGAGTTAAAACAATAGCCTACGAATTCTCTAAGCTTGTTGCCACTACTGCCCGTTATACACCGTGTCTCAAAAAAAACTAGGCAGATTTGTTTTTGTCAGAACTGCGCCAAATTTCCACCGATTTTGATAATTTTTGGCAGAAAGATGGCAAACAATCCAAATATATTCAAGGTGCTCTCATTTTCCACCTCACCTAATTTGCGTCATCACCTTACCGTGTTAAATGCAAATGTTCCAAATTGCTACATAACGCCGAATGTTGTTATCTGCAATAAAGTTTTAAAGACTTAATTAGCGCACAATAAACAAAAGGTGCTTTATTTAGCAAAATTATAAGTTCCTATAACACCTGTGTTCAAAATTGTCAGATGAACATCGATGAACTCAAAACACATCTTGTCAATGAGTGGGCGCAGTTAGACCAGTCGATCATTGATGCCGCGATCAGCCAATGGCGCCGCCGTCTGAGCGCTTGTGTCCATGCACGTGGGGCACACTTCGAGCACAAGTTATGACAATTTTGAACACAGGTGTTATAGGAACTTATGATTTTGCTAAATAAAGCACCTTTTGTTTATTGTGCGCTAATTAAGTCTTTAAAAGTTTATTGCAGATAATAACATTCGGCGTTATGTAGCAATTTGGAACATTTGTGTTTAACACAGTAAGGTGATGATGCAAATTAGGTGAGGTGGAAAATGAGTGCACCTCGCATATATTTGGATTGTTTGCCATCTTTCTGCCAAAAATTATCAAAATCGGTGGAAATTTGGTGCAGTTCTGACAAAAACAAATCTGCTTAGTTTTTTTGGGGACACGGTGTAGTAGAGTTATACTCCATGAGGCTATGAGCAATGAGCATAGGACTAATAGGTTGGAACCTTGCAAAGAAAATATGAGATATGGCTTCCATTGAAAAGCACACACTTTGCCTACCCTTTCCATTCACTTCCAAATTTTATCTCCTGAATACATTATTACATCCGTTAAAAACAGACAGACCGACAGACATACAACTACTTATACCAATCGGGCCAGACCTTCAAGCTTACACTTAACATTTAGCTTTAAAAAGTACGTGTAAAAGCTATCATTAGCTATTTTGTACTACATAGGCTTACTGATTGACACCTAAAATTAAACCCATAAACTTGGGTTTTTGTCCGCTCTTAAACTTGGGTTTATGGGTTTGAAACGGCTGGGTTTTCGGGTACCTGGGTACCGAGTTGCAATCCCTACCTACAAGCGTACCTGTCAACTGGCATCTTAATCTGTCAAAAGGTTTTTGAAGGGTGCACGAATATGACAGGTGACAGACAGACAGACCACGTTGTGGAAGAATGTGTAATAGGCGGAGTTGCTTACAGCACTGCTAACGAATACCAAAGTACATGCTGTTGTCTGTCTGTTTGTCTGTTGTTGTAGAGCACAAGTTGGACTGTTTTGGCGTGGCCCTGTGTGTGGTCTCCGCATGTCAGTTGCTTGGTCTCGATGACGTTCATCTTGCCATGTCTGAGGATCATGTCTGGGTTATCTTTGGTGCTGAAGAATCGCCCGAATCCGCTGAAGTCACGTGGCATGGTACTGAAACTGCACGCTTGCTATTAGGTCATATATCATATCATAGCACAGCAACAAAATCAGCACGATGTAAGTGCAGAAAGCACTGCAATTCCGCATTGGTTAAAAACACAAATGAAGGAAACTAGGAAATAAAGAATAGAAAATAAAATGATAAAAAAGCATATAATCTGGATAGCATGGTATGTGTTCACTCGTTAAACCTTCTGACTGAAATGAGAAAGATTTTATCATACATATATACATCATATATGTGGTACGCAGGCACTTATATTTTTTTACGCTCTTTCTAGAATTTGTACTATTTCTTTTATAATGAGTGGTAATTTTCAATTTCCTTTTTTCCATTATTTTTGCATTTTATGTTCAGATTACATGTTGTCAGTTTTCTAATAGACAAAGTGTACTACGGTACTTGATGTATGGATCAGGCAAAGCATTTGAGGATCGGCGTGGTCAGAGCATCACAGCAGCGAAGATGGAGAAGAGCTGGTTGTATCTGAATGGTCATTCGGTCATCTGCAGTCGCCAGATGGAGCTAGCAGCAATGGTGTCCAGCATCAACCCATCGCTGAATAACAACACTGACAACGTCTTACTGTCAACGCTCCAGCAGGTCGGTTAGATGTGGCAACCAAAATTACTATAAAGTCACTCAGTTTTCGACTGCTTCACTTTTGCAATGCTTAGATGTTTCAGACTCAGATTTTCTTAGCAGAAATGTTGTACAAGAATTGTAGGATCTGTTGTTATGCATTTACCAGCATGTAGAGTTAGATTCGGCAACAGTATTCCATGCTGATAGTTCCTTTTAGTGCTGGAATGGAGAACAGTCAACAGCTAAAAGATTTGATACTTCTGAGTAAGAAAACTAAGAAGGCAGTATTTCAAGGATAAATACAATATTTGATAAGTCATTGTTGATGCAATTTGTTTCTGCTGTTGTTTTGTTGTAGAGATTATTGTGGCTTCTCTATGATTCTGGTCATCTTGCTAAGTAAGTTAATTTGGTAAATGCTAATTTTGGCATAATTTTTGCTGTAATACACATAAGTTTTTGCGTGTCAGAATGCACGTTTTTCAAGTCTAGCAGGCACCAGTGAATTATCTTGTTGAGACAGTGGATTTGTAAATATGCTTTGCCGTACTTGGTTAGTTATTGAGGGATTTAGTTAATGCCATTTTAGGTCAACTTCTTGACTGAATCAACCTAATAAGGCCAGTCTTGATGAAATGTGGTGTGTAGGTGGAAGTTGATGAATGCCATGTAACCCAATCCATGTTGCAGATTATGAGACTTTCAAAGTTAGAAATTCTCCGTTTTTTTTCAAAGTCTATTTTCTATGGCATTCACAATCAATGCTAGCTGGCCAGTCACTACTGATTCTTACACTATGGCACAGTGTCTAAATTGATCTGGGCCAGATTCTGAACATCAAGTTAATCGGCGATCAGTAAATCGGAGGTCAAATTTGATTTGATTTGATTGGCGATGGAAAAACCGGACCTTAGTCAACATTGCAAAACTGGTATTGTGGAGTCAATGGCAGTCTTGTACAGGGCTAATTTTTACATGTGTTCTAAGCAGTGCTAACTGTAAAGGAAGTTATTTTCAGGTTTTTACAGTATCTAGCATTACTGGTCGCTTTCATGGTAATACCAGTACTAATGCCAGTGTGATACATTATCCAATAGTGATGAGTTTTATCTGATAAGTCGGACACCGACCTAACCATCTCTACTCAACCTTTATCAAATTATCGAACTTTAATAATACTATTTAATTATTACTAAATTTACTACGAACCAAAAAATAATGCTGTGATACAGGTATCCTATAGCGATGAGCTGCATTGGTGACATGGAGGAGCTAGGCCGCACACCTGGTCGACCATCGCCACTGTATCTCTACCAGTCGGCTGTACTGGCAGCCAAGACCCACTACGCCAACATGCATGTTTACCCCTACACGTACCTTGGTGCTTACTTCTATCGACATCGACAGTTCAAACAGGCGCTCAGTGCATGGGCCGACGCTGCCAGCGTCATCAGGAAGTAAGTAACCACCACGTTTACTGCTGCTTTGTTTTTCCAGCTTCAACAATGATTAGCCGATGTTCACAGTTTTATACAATTACAGTTGGCAAGTGGGCATCATCAGAAATCTTGCTGTTGAACGCTGCCCCACATGCAATGGACTAGGGTTGCACAAGTTACTACAGAGATGTAGCAGTAGCAATGCGTGGGGAACTTGTGGCTTGATTGAAAGTGGCTGATCTGTGACTATCTGAATGCATGTAAAAAGCAACAGACATGAAGTGAACTGAATGCGCTTAGTACACTTTGTAAAATAAACTGAAACTGGAAATTTGGGGCAAAGCCCAATGCGAGTCCACCCAGCGCCCTAGGAAAAATTTTAGGGGTAAAATTCCCCGCAACTCAAAGTCACGTGCCCAAACTCAAATGCCGAATGCAGGAGGAATTGCTGTAGATCAAATACTTTGTTCGATTTTGAATATCTTCATCTATTCCGGAGATATTTGCCACCAAAGTTTGAAATTGTTCGAAATTACACCAAATTTTGCATGTTTTTGGCTCTTAAAATATTTCAGGGAGGGCCCTTTGAAGTTTTGGATCTGAATTATCGAATTGAATACACTTCCCATCATGGTGCAAAATTTTGTGGCGATCTGCCAACGGAGCTCGAAGATCTCGTGGCTAAAAAAATAAATGCCAGCAAAATATAAGTCCGCTTCGAAAACTATCGTTTTCGGCGGACTAATAAAATGACCTGAATCGACAGTTATACAGTTTGAGTAATGCAACTGACATATATCAGTACACTTTAGTTCTGTTCTTTACTACACTAGATGCAGCTGAATTGATCTGAGATCTTATTTCAGTTGGTCTTAAACTTTTAATACGTTGCTGTCTACCTGTGTGTGTTTGTCAGTTACAATCACAGTCGTGATGACGAGGAGGTCTACAAAGAGTTCCTGGAGATTGCGAATGAGATCATCCCACAGATCCTGCGCATGGACCAGCATGATTGTGTGCTGACCAGTGACCCAGCGGCCTATGCCCAGCTGCTGAGGTTCTATGACGGTCTGTGTTGTTGGGAGGAGGACAGTCAGACCCCAGTGCTACACATCACCTGGGCCACCCACATGCTGTCGTCCATTAGCAAGTTCAGTGTCGAGGCACGCACTTCAGTTGAACTGAAGGCTGATGATGAGAAGACAGCTGCCTCGGACACGTCCTTCATTGTTGACGGAACATCATCAACCACAGTGGTGAACAGCGATGTTAGACCTCACCGGACACGCAGGCGTCACACGATCACAGCGACCAAGTCGGCAGTTGGGGGTAAAACTCACGGTAGCTCTGACAAAGGTAGCCTGCAAGGCTTGCAAGTAGCAACTGTCGAGTATGATGATAGCGGTGGAAGCAGCGAAGTTTCACCCGCCACTATGTTTGGCAGCGCTGGCGGTGTGGACACCAACCAGCTGACGCCATCGAGTGACGACCTCAAGGTGAACCTTGTGGTTGACCAGCTGGCCAGTCAGTCGGACGATGGTAACAATGACGACGACGAGGGAGACTGCAGCTCTGAGATCGTGGCTCTGGCGCACGCCTGCTGCGAGTCACTGCTGAATCCGGACTTCCTGCGTGGCAGCGGTGAGCCTTTTGTGAAGGACTCAGCAAGGCTGGGGCACCAACTGATGAGCAGTGCAACTGCCACGCAGATGGATCTCAATGCGTTCGCAGCTTGCTCTGATACTACCGATCTGTCCTCCGATGTGGTATGTGCGGTATCTACCGGTGGAGTTGAAGATATTGCTGCAGCGGATGGTTCAAAGAGGGCAACGGAAAGTCAGCCGCCACAGTTGGTGCTGCACAGTGCCAAGATGCTTGCACTAAAGCAGTTGCTGGTTGCATCTAAACTGAACGCGAGTGCCATCAAACTTCACCTCACGGCTCAGTCGCAGGTCACTCGCAAGCCGACACAAATCCGTAGTCCACTGTCAATGCAGTTCTACATGGGTGACTACACAGTCGAGCGACAGCGCCGTGCCATCAAACGACGCTCCAACGAATAACGTGCTCCTGTTTGCCGTCAAAATGTGCCAGATTAAGTTAAGTTAGATTTAAGTGTTTGTAACCGTTGCAATTTTTGGGTTGTGTTCGTCGGAATTAGTAAAGTTAGATTCAAACATTTGTAGATGTTGCATTTTTGGGTTTTGTTTACTGATTAAGATACGTAAGTTAGATTTAAGCATTTATAATCGTTGCAGTTTTCAGTATGGGCTGTGAAGCACTTTGACTCAGTCATCTAGTGCTTTATGTTGTGAATTTTTTTTAGTGTCTGAACAGAAGCAACTTCAGATAGGCCTAAATAGCATCTGCTTAATACCGGTCACTGTTGTACAGTGAATATTATAATACCATTGTGATAATTTTTTATGTGGTGTAATGCTGTAATGTACTTTGTAATACAATAATAAAATTTAACATGGTTAATTATTGTTGGATTTGGTTTATTGTGCTAATTGCTTGGTATATTGTATTAGTCACTTGCCCTGAAATGAAGAGATAATTTTCTGGTCAGGCTGAAGTTTGTGAGTTTTTGTTAATTTTTGGAATTACCACTTTTACCATCTAGAAGTAGCGGCTAATTTTGCACTTTTACTGGCAGGTGTGTGAGTGCCAGAAATAAGAAGCTGCAAGTTTTCTGTATTTGACGAAGAAGTTGGATGTTTTACAGTATTAGCAGTGCGAGTTGAATATTTGATGACCTATGGGTGGCTGCAGAGTAGACTGTGTGATGGTCTATGCGTAACATCTAGCGTGTGACACATTTTGTTCTGCTTGCCATTTTGTTTTGCTGTCGTTTTGCTATGCATGCTTCTATCAATGGTGTGATAACCGTGTCAAATGTCGCATGTCCTTCGCACCACCTGGAAACTCAAGTCGATGCATCATTAATGTCCGTTGTGTTGGCGTCAGTTTTCTGTGAGTCGAGCACTTAATTTTTTTAAGCCACCTGCATTTGTTTGTGTGGCAAATAGTGATTGCAATCCCGGGATTGGATTCTCAGTCCTGGGATCCAGGATTGAGAAATCCGTAATCCATGGATCCCGTTTTGGGATTAGGCTTCACTTATTTTATGCACACGGCCCCTACGAAAGGTATATCCGAACTGTAGAGAATGGCACTGACTGTCAAAATTCAAATTTCCAGTGACAGCACGAAGTAGTACTTTAGCGCTCATAACATATATTTTATTTACCAGATGGCTAAAATTATTATTTCTGTCATTTAATATGCGAAAAAGTACAATTTTAGCTAATTTTTGTAATCTCAAAATCCCGGGATTGAGACACTGCCAATCCCACGATTCGGCATTGGTGAAAACGGCCGGGATCCCACTATTCGGGATCCTGGGATCCTGCTATTCGGTCCTGTGATTGCAGTCTTTAACAGCAAATGATGCTGAGAAAATTATGTTCAAGAGAAAAAATTAAGGGAAACTTTTTCTTACTGCTCTGGCACCGGTTTATAACACACTGCTTTGTGTCAAGTTAAGCATTTATAATTGCAAATGTTCCAAATTTAACGTTTGTCGCTGATGCATGGTGATTTGTTACCATTTAACCAACTCGATCATTTTTGTTGTTGTAAAAAGTCAGACACTTCATTAGTGGCATGACTGGTACTGTATATCTTGAATAAATATTATCTTCTGTCTTATAAGTGTGAAATTCTGTAGAGCAGTCGATTTGTTTCTGTGGTACAGTCTGACTTGGTGAAAGTTGTGGCTGTCTTTTTGCACGGATGTCTGTGACAATCACAGCAGCTTCAGCTTTGGTGTTGTTTCCATTTGTTCACTGTGTAGTCATTGTTAGAATTAGTTTTTACTGTACAGTTTACTTGCTGCTGTTTGGTGTCTTATGCTGTATAATCTGGTGTATTATAAGAATTATCATTCATTTACATATCCATGCTGCATGACCGGTCACTCCAGAGCATTTGCATCCTATCTGATTGAATAATTCTAATACTATTATTGTTTTTTTGTCGTTATTATTTAATTATTATTATTGCCGTTGTTGTAAGATTGTTGTTATGCAGCCATCGTGTAGACCGCATTAAGCAACGTGCTCGTACGTCTGTCTGTCTGTTTGTCTGTCGTATACAAGTTCAAAACTGAAAGTCATAGTACCCTGGTAACTTTCACGAGTTACCAGTTTTTAGTTCAAGGTCAGCAGATGCCAGAATCCTCTGTAAAGGTTAAACTTTCTGTTTCTTTATCGTAAAGGTTAAACCTACTGTTCCGTTATTGCGTTTGTGTGCATTCTGCCTGAAAAGGCCATCCCCAAAATGACCTATACTGTGTCAGGTGGGACGTTAAACCTCACTCACTCACTCACTCAGAAACCTCATGAAAAATGACATTTCTCACATAAACAAAGCATTGGACGCCCATAGTATGTGTAATTTTCCTATTCAATATCCATCTTTTATATGATTTCTAGACCAGCCATGGATGTATGTACTGCTACCGTGGCTTATTGGTATAAAAAATCTCCAACTGAAATGTTCCTGTGATGATGCTAAACATCTGGCAGTATCTGTGTTATTTAGACAACTGCTGTTATTTTTATATGATGTATTTCTATCAATACGTGTCTGTGGACTTTGTCTTAAAGCATCTGCTTGAGCCTGCTTCAGATTAACTGTTCAACTGAAGATATGAGTGACGTGTGTGTGTCATCTGTGGCTTATACTGATCGAAGTTAATCATCCATTTTTGTCTTGTATAACTGCATGTTTTTCTCAAGTTAACTACCGTACAACTAATTTTGATTTGTGTGATTTTTCCTCACGATTTTGAGCTTATTGTTTTTGCTCATGCAGTTGATTTGCCTGATAAGACTTGTGGCAAAAACTTTTATCTCAGTTTTTTCAGCCATAATTTCACCACAAACTTGAGTCATTCATTCTCTGAATGGTGCACACCACGAAGATGAGATTGTAGATTTGATAATGTTCTGACAAAAGTCACTGGAGGTCAGGGTCTTCTTCGTCGTAAGTTTCCAGAGAAGTTTCCTAAGTCTAAGACATTCCTAAGAAGTTTTGAGGATGTGGCTCTCCAATCATTACTGTTTGCAGAGTGAACGTATTCTATGAAGCTGCAGTCAGGAAAAGCTTGCTGGGGAATTGTTGACTTGTGGACAAGACAGGACTGTGTGGCACCAGTTGTAGTATGTGGATATTGGTCCTTTTATCGGATGTGAGTTTTGCTCATTTGTTTCACTTTTCACTGATAACAACTTGTACATTACTTGGCGTGTGTTGTGACTTGCATCGTTTGATGTTCATCGCTGATGCTGTTTTATCGACTTTCGTGTAATTTATTCAAGTTGTAGTTTATTCGTTGCTGTGTTTGTTGTTCGTTTGTTTATAGACTGTAAGGCACATTGGTTGTTTGCACTTTTATTGTATGCTCATATTGTTATGTATAAAGGTTAGTTTGCTGTGAAAATTTCCATTTTTTGGTAGTAGAGCGTTTGCAGTAGCTTTTTCAAGTAAAAATTAACCAATAATTGTATAAATTCCTGCCACTTTCCAAAGCCACCCACACATCTTTGTATAGATTATTTACCCTGTAATGCACAGGGCTAAAATACTGAGAAAAAATGCAGCAGCCAAGCAAAGGTTTGTACTTGTGAGAAATTGTCTCAGACTCAGTAAAACAAAATTTTAACTGAATTTTGATTGTGCAGAAAACGAAATGTTATTGTATCATTTTCTGTCTTATTGGTATTAGTCAGTTATTTTATCCAAAAAAAGAATATCCCAGTTCTTGCATTCATTTGTATATAGTGGTAGTTGCCTTGTCGTAGCTGTTGCATGTACTTAAGCATTGCTAATGTTTTATCCTACTAAAGCCGAGTTGCGTCATTGTATTAATTAGCTAGACAGTGAGCTTCGCCAGTTGGCACACGTATTAGACTGCTGTTAGTTACTTACTGTTCCACCATCGACCAAGTATTTTTATTCCCGTGAAAAATAATTTGTGACAAAGAGAACAATTTTGAGCAGTTGCTAACTTGCTTTTTCGACGGTGCTAGAGTCATGGTTCCTACAGTCAGGGAAAGTCAGGGAAAAATTAGAAAATCTGAAAGTCAGGGAATTTTTGCATTCCAAAGCCAGGGAAAACTCAGAAGGTCAGAGAAAGTCAGGGATTCAAAAGTACCAGGGTGCAAAAGTTAACAAAGATGCAGAAAAAAAAACAGAACTGTTGCACGCATACTGCATACAACAGTTCAAAATTTTTTCTGCTCGCTTTGCTGGCAGATTATTTGTACTTTCACTTTTAAGTTTGTTTCGCCACCCTTGTTTCTAGTGTGATTACAAGCGATTGAAAATCGACATTGGTATTTCGCATGAACAAATTAGTCAGTGAAAACGATTCATTTTGTCCTGGAAAGTCGGGGAAAATGAATTCTGCAGAGCAGTAGGAACCATGTAGAGTATAATGTGCTATAGTAACTATACTCACACTGAGATCAGGACAGTTGTTTACACTTGCTTTGTTGCATGGTTTTTTACCATCCACTGACTGAACATGTCAATTTCCCCACCCCCAGTAAACGGAACAACTAAAAAGGCTTACAGTTGTTTCTTGCAGCCTCAGAAACGATGGTAACTGCACAGATTTATGTGTTTGCTACACGTGTATGTCTCTTGAGCCTGTAAACATCTTGAACAGACACTTGAATCAGTGTGTCGGTCGGTTGGTCATTTGTGCGTGGTACGTTCCAACTACACCAGTGTCTGATTACCATGTGTTGTACTACACGGATCGTATTCTGCCTGTACTTTGCTGCAGCTATGGCTATTTGAATAAATACACAGAGATTTTTCTAGAACGAAATACTTCTGTTTATTGTTTCAAATACTGACAAAACTGTTGATTTGGTACACAGTCACACAGTGAAGCATTCATATGGGACAGAAGCACCATGAACAAGAACAGAAGCAGTATAAGCACAGCATATTCATTTTTCAGTCGGACTAGCAATATAGTGGCACGATGGCGGAATAAACTGTTGCAGACAGATGACTAGTACAAAAGCAACAAATAAACATACATTCGACCAGCTGAGACAAAGCAGGGCTACAAATGGCACAACTGGAAAACAAACAAAAACGAAATAGCAAACTAAAACCAACTGGCTGAGATATTATAATAAACAGACGTGAGTTAATGAGCTGAGATTATCGTTATGGAATAAATGCACGCCACAATACCAAATGAAGACGTGGATTCATCACAAACTACGATGGTACAATGCCGATGGACAAGACTGTAAGCTGACGTGCAGTTATTTCACACACATTTACATGCTGATGAATAGGCAGCAGTAGAAAGTGAGCTCTGCCAAGTTTAGTCAAACTTATTTTAATAACAGGGTGGCCACTCATCTGCAAAACGAAAACTGGGAGAACTGTTGTGGAAAAATCTCAGGTGAAACTGACTTAATTGAAACTTAAGTTTGGTGTTACAAGTTTTGAAGGTAACACTAGTATTTATTACAGGGTTGAAAAATTACAAAAATGGTCATTAAATACCCAACCTAGTTGGTTTTATTTGCTTTTTGTTGGAGTGGGGTTAAACCCTGTTTTTTGCAGGGCCTCACACATATATTGCAGTATGACGAGAAATATGTTACTGTTTTACTGTAGGCCTACTGTGTTACTGACAACACGTGGAAAATTTTGGGAACTCCGTAAGTGGAATGTACATCAAATCCAAAACGAAACAAAATGTACAACACAACTGACAATATCGTTAACATCAACAACAACAAGAAAAACAGGAGTGAAACAGCTGCCACTGTCAGTAGTATAGCCAGGATTTGTAAACAGCGGTACATCAAGTACCCGAGCAATACAGCACAAGACAAGCATTGGTGGCGTGGTGTAGTGGCAATGCGCTTGATCTGATCAACGAAGTTACTGTACGCCGGGCCCGGTTAGTACTGCGATGGGTGACTGCCTGTGGGCAGGTAAACCATCTCAGTATGTAACCAGCCACCTGGGTCAACTCAGCCTTCCATCCCTCCTGGATAGGTAAATCGAGTACCGGCCTATCTGGCTGGGGTTAAGGCGGGGCACGTTCACCTGTGAGATCCCATACGGCAGGTGACGCTCCATAGCTCTGAGATGGGCGTCCCATTAAGGGCTATATCACTACCTTTAACCATTAATAATTAGCATTAACATACGTATGTATACACACATTAAAATTGGCCAGCAGTTATGGGGAGTACTGTATAAAACCCATGACTAGTGTACAAAATACTGAAGACAATAAAACAACAATAATGCAACATTAACAGGGAGAGTAATTGAGTGATCTCTGAATATTTAATGTTCCAACTGATTCTCAGTTTGTACATGTACAAACATTGCATTATAAAATCTGATACGACCAACACTCATCGATCAACTTGACTACAGCAACTGTACACCAACAGTACACTCAACAATATGACTGACTGCTTTAGATGTAACTGGCTGTAGATTGTTTTTCCTTGTTTTCTGTACACTTAATTTAATAGCCTCATGGAAGATGATGAAGCTTAGACACAAACAATAACTAATAAACTGAATAACCAAACAAACAAACAATAACAACAAAGGTACACAATGTAATATGCCTCTAGTCATAACTGCGGGCTATCCAGATGATATCAGTGAGAACGCTTGCTTATGGGAAACAACAATTGAAGTCAGTGATTAACTACAACATCCACTGAATACATAATCTGCGTATGCTAGCGCACAATTGAAGCAAATGGCACAGTGCTGTAAAATGCATTGCCATGTGGTAGGTGAAGACGTACCAGCAGACGAAAACTGTGTATGAGGAAACAAACGATCCATACTAATAGAAAGTTACAATTTCTGACAAAAAAAACTTCAAAGAAGACCCAGGTTCGTTCATCGTTCATCTGTTCGTGCATCCATATGCGGCACAATGTGCTGGCGAGTTTTTTTGTTATATTTAAATAATTCAGCTGAGAGGTGCAGACTGAACCAGCTGAGTGAGTTGCACCTACAATTGCTACTGGGTGTCGATACACTGCCGAAAATATCAGAACTGTGCCGTTTGGCAGGTTATGTAAAGATATCCTGATAAAACCTGCAGTTTCTCGGAAATGACAATATTTTATTACCAAATTTACCACAACGATTCACAAGGGCTTTCATTTGTACTAAACTGGTAATTTTTTTAATCTGTGCAGATTTTATGATAGTCTGAAGAGAATTCCACAAACGAACAAACTTTGCAAGATGCTTGGGCAAAATGTCGTAATTTTTACGCGCGAAAGCAGCTACTGCTTTCAGCGCATCTTAGCCATCGCAATTCTGTCCGTCCGTCCGTCACATGGGTGGATCAGTCAAAAATGGTGCAAGCTAGGATCACCAAATCTTCACCGTCGGCTGCCTGGAAAACTCTAGTTTCAGGAACCGTAAAGCTTTTCCATAAATTCGAAGGGGGTCACCCCGAACGAGGGCACTAAATGAGAGGGAGGGGTGAACAAGAGAGAGAATTTGGTATTCATATATTAACCTAACATGAACTGGAATGCTATAGGCTTTCGCACGTCTTGTGAGCATTAGCTCAAATTTCTTGTTTGTAGTACATATTGCAGGCAACATCTAACATCTATGAGAACAGCAGTTTTTGCTGAGCTATCTATGTTTCAGCTGCATCACCATCAAGTAAGTCAAGACAATGAGACAATGACAATCACACGTTGAGAGGTGTACAGGTACACTATAGGCAGTAGTCTAGTTTTGCTCATCAGATCAGGTAAGATCACAGGTGAGTCTAATAACTAAACATCTCACACCTGTGTAGACCGTAAACAATGTACATTGTAAACAGTGCAGTGACACTGGTGGCGTAATAGTAGGGTGTCAGACTTAAGATCAAGAAGTCGTTGGTTTGACTCCGGGCTGAGTCGCTGTCAAATGGTTACTACTTGGATCGGTGACTGTTTGCAGACAGCTAACCATCTACAGGGTGCGGCAAAAAAGCAGTCCCAAAAGTGTTTCACTGTTTTCTCAGCAGCCGTTTAGAATTTTAATTTGAAATTTTACAGATATGTTTGCTAAATTATTCGACATCTAAACGTCAATCAACATTTTATTCTGTTGAAAAATGATGAAGTTAGAGATTTTTTAACATGACTGCCTACCAATTTTTCAGCATTAAAAATGTTCAAGCTAAAAATGCTATTTATTTTTCAAAACCAGTTACCACGTTACTGCCGATGACGTCACAATGACGTTTTGATAAACAGTAAGTTATTTCA
>Ga0209671_1002882_pt1 | contig 16172 bp, 11 predicted proteins | sample WorMetHERISLAND2_2_FD_187401 | JGI IMG/M metagenome (GOLD analysis project Ga0209671, IMG submission 187401) | Marine gutless worms symbiont microbial communities from Max Planck institute for Marine Microbiology, Germany - Olavius geniculatus... | ecosystem: Host-associated > Annelida >...
TTTTTGGATGCAGCGCACATTTCAACACTGAATTGCGACGAAATGGCTGGAGATAGACAATAAAGACAACCTGCGTACGAAATTTTCAGCACTCAACGTAAATTTTAGCAGTCCAAATCCCAACACCCTAGGTTCAAGGAGGCCGGTGTAGGCGGGCGTCAAAGACGGCTACCCCCTCCCTCCTAAAAGTGGTTATTTTACCGCTATTGGCTTGTGTAGCGTAAAAACGGTTGCAGATAGGCACAGACATGCTGCTTATCATAACAAACACGGGTGACAGACTTTTTAGATTTATCAACATCGATGACCTTGAACAACCTTGAACCCCAAAAAGAGTTTTAGTAAATTTTTCGCAATTGTTGGATCCAGCGCACATTTCAACACTGAATTGCGACGAAATGGCTGGAGATAGACCAAGATAACCTGCGTATGAAATTTTCAGCATTCAACGTAGAAATTACTTGTTTTTTCAGTAAAACTTTAAAAACAACTAAAAACTGCAAACAATATTTTTGAACAACCAATAAAAATATTAGAGACGTAAGACTTTTAGAGGACAAACAGCAACCAGAAGCGCAGAAATTTTTTAGGCCCCATCAACAAGAGAATAAAAATACAAAAAAATGCAAATCGACATTCTGTACTCTCTGTACAACACTGAAGCAGCACAAGCAACGATTACACATTGCACACATTTCAACAAAAAAAACACCAACTCGCTTCTGCAGTTATTGTAGTTAAATCATACTCAAACTATGCCCATCTGCTTTTATCAAGCAAAACAAAAGTTTAAAAATATTGCACCAAACGATGATTGCACAACAAGTTCAAACTTGAAGCACACAATGCATGCTCTCGTGCTTAAGATGAAATTTTCATGCAAAAGCAACGACAGAGCAAAACAAAACAGAGTTTGACGCTCGTATCACATAATATCATAGTATCGGCATCTTGAATCATCTCGCATCAGTCTTCTCAATGTGTGACATCATAAGTGGCATTAAACGCATGACGTTGTGTCAAAATCCAGTGGCTTTAGACAACATCTACAGTATGCTGCGGAGTTTAGGCCAATCAAAGCTTAAATACTCAGATACTCATAATATGACACTATCAGGCAGTAGTCTACTATGACATTTAAGATATTCTTTTCTTTATAGTCTTTATAAAGAAACACAAACGACTAAGAATTTGAAAAATAGGACATAAGTTGCATAACAGGATGCACTCAGCGCCAAGGAACAGCAATCTCAGGTGAATACATAGACATAGGCGAATTTGTCCAATTACCTGGTAAATATCTCAGATCGTCTCACAATGTTTTAAGCATGCGTTTTGTACAAAAACTAATGGCAAAGGATTATGGTTATGTCACTGTGTTTATGCCACTTACTGTAGTCCACTCTATACATAATACAGTCTGAAACAAATAAATATAAACTAAATACCAAAAGAAAAAAAACAAATGCAGACGCTGGAAAGCACATTAGTCACTGACCAGCAGTGGCGGATGGGCACAGCTAACTGACAAGATTCAACAAACGAATGCTATTCTTGTCCATTACGCTAATTAAAAACTGCTAACAGAATATCAGTTGTACACTGTGCCTCAAAATGACCCACTTTTACACTTTATAAACCCCAATAGCTAACCACAAATTCTGATATCATTTGTGACATGTTATATTGGTTTATGAAGATAAAACCAATTCACTTGCATTAATTTGTGATTAAGCAAAAGCAAAGATGACGATATGATTATCCCGAAAAGAAACAAAATACAGACATGACACTCAGAAACTGAACCAGGTTTTGATTAGGACTCTGTTCACTAAACACAGACTGTGTCAAAAAGCTGGAATAGAATTAATGAGAAAAGACGAGAATAAGCAATCTCTGCCAAAGAATAAAGTTGAAGCAACAGTTTAGCGAAACTTGAGCTCTTATTGCTCTAAGCTCCAGAACAAAGAAGCAAGGTATCAGCAAATGCCATAAACCTTTCAGATCTATCCACACAGCCATTTTCACAGCCGCCAGAAAAATTTAGAAAACAACGCACACATACATGTGAGAAGAAAACAGTATGAGTGTATTATTCTCAGGTAGTGCAGGAACATAACTATGGTGACGCGAGAAATAACACATACACTTACTGGCCAAGCCTATCAGATACCAGACTTTGCAATAAACTTATAATTGTAGCAGCTGCCAGATATTGCAAAGTGGGTAACATTTCTGACATATGGTGTATAAAACAGTAAGTCAATAAAACTAAAAACACAGTAAAATAAATGAGGAAATGGAGGAACTATGCCACCAAAACATTCACCAACTTCTGTGACTGATTAAACCACTGAATACTGCAAACTGATTAGTGATTACCCATCGGAACATGCACTGAGAACTAGGAGTATCAGCAATGCTAAATACTGTTCTTCTATCCAGAACAAAAAATAACAATGTTTTAGCTGGAAAAACAAAACACTAGAATCACAGAAGAGATCATGGCTGACATTTTCCACTCATGTATTGCATTACTCTTAAAGCTAGGCTGTGTAACAGTTTTAGGATTGATGAACCAGCTGAGCCTGGAAGCTCTACACTGCAGTACTGTTGTACGGCATAAAATAAACAGCAAAATGGTATTCAAACAGCAGTGTGAACATTATCGTACAGCAAGTAATAAGCAAATGACTGTAAAAATAATCACCGACTGTTTATTCAAAAGCTGCCACATCGACACACACAAAAAAAACAACAATCAATACTGTTGTTACCATAAGTAACTGCTTTATAGCAGAACAACTTCAACACAGTGAAATACTCATATATTCCATACGTTTTTCAGTGAAGAAAAGTGAACAGTGAGACAACAATCCACCAAAATCACTTGCTGCAATGGCGCTAAAAAGGTGCATGTCAATAAATATTTCTTCAAAATTATGGAAAGCAGTTGTGAAAAATAATTTCTATAAAACTTTATGAAGCAGTAACCATTAAGATCAGTAGTTTGACAAAAGCTAAAGACCACTTAACAAAACGAAACATTGTTTAAAGATACAAAAGCCTTAAAAAATACTGCACAGCAAACTGTAGCAGATGGAAGAGCATATAACAGTTCACATTACTGTTCCATATCTTTCTGCGGTGGAAACATAATTTCGTGTGCGATTTCACTTCGACGACGTGGTCTTAGCACATCATTGCTGGGGGCAAAGTTCCTGCTGGTTGCAGTACTACGATCACTCAAGCTTTGCTGGCGTGTGGTTCTCACAGCTGGGTGAGGAAGTGGCACCATTCGATGTGGAATTGTGCCTTGACGAAATGTTGAGACTGATGCTGGGCCAGCAGGTCGACTAAGAGAATTACGTACTGAACTACGATGCAACTGTAGTGGTGGACCACTGTTGGGCACTGTTCTCCGAGGACCGTGTGCTACTGCCCCAGCCGGACGACGATCTGCGTCAACGTGATGATTGTCTGTGTTGGTGCTGTTCCTTGTCAAACCACCACCATGACCATGTGACAGTCTGCCTGCAGGCTGACCAACTGCCAACCGATTTGTCGATGCCAAAGTAGAAGTACGTGGCTCGGCTGTTGACAGAACTGGCCACGGCTCAGTCACTACACTGGATGTGTTAGCTGACTCTAAGGAATTGTCCACCTGGTGAGAAGCACTGACCCCAGTAGCACCACGTGAAGTGCTAGGAACCACACGACTCATGGCTGGCAGTGTCTGACTACTTGTTACAACTGTTGTGTTGCTATTCGCAGCTCCAAATGATCTGTTTCCTGACACAGGTTCAAGTTGTCTTGGTGTACCGGCAGATGTGTCAGATACAGTCAACTGCCTACCTACTACAGCAGGCCGCACATGACCTACATTCATCTGACTAGCAGCTATGAGACCTCCAGACTGGATCTGAGGTAAGGTAACTGTCTGTGACTGTGTGGTTCTGACCGTGGCATGAGATTGATCTCCAGCTGATGAATGCAAATCATTTACCACAACACTCGTCGGACTTTGCTCCGCGGCAGTCCATCTCGGTGTGGCTGGTCGCTGGCGTCGGTGACTGAGCAGAACTGATGAATAACCATTGGAAGCCATTGACGTAGGAGCCAACAGATCACTTCCACTCACCACAGCAGGATGACTGATACCAGTGTTAACAGGAGTAGATGCAGATGCTCCAACCGCTGACACTCTTTCTGCATTCATTGTGTGCCTAAAAGTAATTCTGGCTGGGTGATGTCTAGACGAAGTCGAGATATCAGAGTTGTAACTATTCCTCATCGAGCTACTGGCCGAAGCACCAGTCTGGCTGTAATCATCATCAACTTCATCATGGACATCATCATCATCAGCAGCAGCAGCAGCATTTGACACAGCAAAGGACACTTCATCATCATCATCATCATCAGTGTCAGTGTCAGTGTCAAGTGCATGGAAGCGGAACCTTGGCAATGACGTAGACTCGCCAGGAACCGATGCTCCAAAATGGCCAGTGAGGTCGTGATGGCTGGCACGTGGTTGGGACAGAGTGTTGGAAGTGGTAGCAGTCTGTCGCATGGATGCCACGCGGTCGAGCGGCGTGTTCAGCAGGATGCCAAGGATTGAGCCGACCTCATTTAGCTGCTCATTTAAAGCCATCACATCATCCAGCCTTTGCATCCTCTGTGCCGGGTCCCGTGCCTCCTGGTAGCTGATCAGTGCCTGCTGCCGCAACTGCATCTCCAGGTGCATCAGCAGCATCATCTGATGTATCATCATACGGCCCTGTCATCACACACATGTACACATTCTAGGCACAATCACTTGCGATTCCACCTATTCCTACACATTTCTCCATAGCGTGGTCTGTGACAGTCAATGCAGCATCAGTCAGCAATTCCGCCTTTACCAAATGACTTTGGTGCTTTCTCACACTTATGATCAAAAAACACAAGTTTAAAAAGATCAAAAATTTTCAGATTCGTTCATTCTGCATTCATTCTGCATTCAGATACTACTGCCAATTGCATCCCATGCACCCCTCAACTCTCTGACCATGCTTAGCATCTGTTGTTCGTGAAAAAAAATTACTGATGATTTCCCGTTATACAACACATTTCAAAAACAATGCAGAAACAGGTAAGCAACTTAATGAATTTGCATATCTTTAGCATCCGCACAATTTACATTGATTTGTATCACAATTCCTCATCCTCTAGATATAGTATTAAAAATTAAATTCATGCACTACCTACTACAGCTCTTACAAGAACAACTTTCGAGTTCTTGTTTCAAAAACATTTAACAGTGCATAAAATTACGTAGGCCAACAGCAATGAGTATGTACAGCCAATGGAGCAATGTCACAGCCAACAGACTTGCCTGCAGCAACTGTTCACGTATGTCCACGGCTCCAGCTGCCACGTTGTCAGTGTCTTCAAGCGCTGCCAGTGACGGCAGAGCAAACAGTCGATGCTGCTCCGCCTGGATGCGACTGAAGTCTACGTCAGCATTGCTGTAGTTGATTCGACCGTGACTGTGCAGCAGAAAGAAACGAAGAGGTGCCTTGTACGAGCAGCCATCCGCACGACAGCACACCACCTTCTCCTTCAGCTGGTCCTCAAGATCCTTGTCAACCTGGTACTCCGTCTGGTCACACCTAACATTCATGCACTGTGCATGCCAACACTGATAATCCAGTCTACTCAGCACTCATCACAAAACATATCAATGATTATTTGTGCTCTGTTTTGCATCATAATTATTGAACATCTGTGAGCAATTACTAGATAAAAAAATAACATTCAACTCTATCCCAAGACACACTAACGATAACAGTTTGGAGAAAATACTAAAGATATCACAAAAACAACGAGGAAGACAAGAGTAACAAATAACATAATAAAAGAATAACAGTAGTAAAATGCTTGTAATACTACCGGCAGAATGGGCATTTCTGTGAATTTTCCCCAAACGTCATTGACCACGCACGAATACATGAGCGACAGAAGATGTGTTTGTTGTCGCAGTATCGCAGCTCATTAGCAATCATGTAACTGTCGCATGCACATCATGCAACACAGCATCAATGACATCCATACATGATATGGCCAATGCCTGTACTACAGTCAGCGTATGTGTGTGACAACCGATGCTACTGGAACTCATCCTAAATAACTGCTGCTACTTAGTCTTTTTTAGTGTAATTCACAACCAAACTAGAAATATGGGGCAGAGCCCAACGTGAGGCTGCCCAGCACCGTAAGTCCGATGGGGGGTTAATTCAGGGGGGGGTAAAATTTACCCGGTAGCAAAGACACATGGCCCGAAGTCAGATGCAGTAGCATACGCAGAATGCGCATTGTCGACTTAGGGTGTGTCAACATCCGTGCCTGCAACTTGTTTGTTAGTGGACCAAAGTTTACCAATTTTCTTGGTTTAACGCGTGAGGGACAGCAGTCGATCAAGTTTGTTACTGATTTTCGGTATGTCGATCCGCTCCAGATATATTTGCGATCAAATTTGAAGTTGCCCGAAATTGCGCCAAATTTTGAACTTAAGTAGGTCAACATCTGCATCTATAACTTTTTTGTTTGTAGACAGAAGTTCACCAAATTTTTTCTCCAATGCAGCAGGGATTCCTCGCAATGAAGTTTGTGTCCCTTTGTCGATATCATGACCGGTTCTTGAGATATTTGCAGTCAAAGTTGAAAGTTGTCCTAAATTGCACTGAATTTTTGACGTTTTTTGCTTTTCCAAATTTTAAGGAGGCAGTGCCCCCAAATGTTGTATATAAGTGATAATGCTCCCCTTATGGCCTCTCACGTGGCAGTTTCATGGGGTTACTCCCCCTAACCCCAAAGCTGAAGGCGCTAATACACTGAATTATAAGCCAATTTTTAACCCACTTTTGAAAAAAAATTGTTGGGGAAGCCCCCATTTCCGTGGGGTATACGCTAGCAAGACTTAGTTATTCTGTGGTGTGTGTAAAAATTTCGGGGTGCAGCACATCCTAGGGGCCGAAATATGGTCTTCCGAAAAAGTCGATTTCATGGGTAAACATTAGCCACAAGAACGCTGTGTAAAGTGGACCAAAGTTCACCGGACTTTTTCCATCTAACGTGGGATGAAACGCTGGCAATAATTTAGTTTTCCTTTTTTGGATATCTCTGTCTATTCTAGAGATATTCGAGCTCAAAGTGAAAAGGGGTCCGAAATCGGGCCAAATTTAGCGTGTTTAGCATTTTCAGCTTCTGGGGGCTTCGCTCCAGACCCCCACCGGAAGCATCAATTTTTAGTTAGCAATAGACCCCTAAGCTGGCTAGCCGTGAATTTCACTGCCGGCTTAGCATTTTCGCAGCTTAAGTCACAGCTTAGCTGCAGTTTTTGCAGCAGCTTAGCCAAAAATCTTGGTGGCTGGTGGCTGGCTAAGTCGGCGACTTAGGGGTCTAGTTAGCAAGCAAACAGGCTACAGTTAGATCAGATTAGCAGTTTTCATCTGCCTATGTACATCTTTTAACATAAGATTTAAAGGTGCAATGTTGCACTTGCGATTTGCATTGTACTCACCAATTGTTACCTCCGTAGCTCTGAGATGGGATCATTAAGAGCTATATGCACCTTTAACCTTTAACCTTTACAGATTGCAAACAAAATTACGATCACCTGTAGCCAGGTACAGATGAACACGGAAACCTTCAGTGTTTGAATGTCAAGCATGTGTATCACAAAGCAAGAGTTTCAGCTAAGTGAACTTTGAAAGCTTTCCATCTTCTGGGGGCTTGGCCCCCAGGACCCCACCAGGGCTCCGCCTATGGACCTCACTGGGGGATGCCCCCAGATCCCCTGTACTGCCTCCTTGTTTTTCACATCTTGGCTACAGCCCTGTGTAAGAATTTTGCAAATCGATCTACATTTAGCAAAGACATGAGCATTGCCAGGAACTGGAAATGGGAGGGGTGGACTGCGGCTTTTATGTCGATAATCAAGACCAAAGGCTGACAGTTAGAATGTGGCTATGGAGATAGAGCAGTGACCACCTCTTCTCCACCAGTTAGGCGGCCTTGAGAAGTGCAAGAAGCTCCTCTAGCAAAGTCAAAGTAATAATTAAAATGCATTTTTGGCATCAAAAAGCTCTGAAAATAAACATATTTGGTACAAATATCTGCTACAGATATAATGAAAGACATACAATTGGAAAATTGAAAAAAGATCTACAAACTCTGTGTTGCACGTGACTAATTTATCAATGTACGGTTTCAGTCAATATTTCCAAATAAACAATTACATCATATACATCACGCCAGAATACTGGTGTACCAAAACAGTAAAAATATACATGCATAAATGTTTAATGCAATCAAGCAATGCTCATCATATCATATCATAGTAACAATATATAACATCTTTATTGGGTCACAAAGAATCAATGATCAAAACATAATGACAACATGCTGAATTCGCTATCACTGACAAGTTTGTAGCACAGAATAATAATCATACCAGATGTTGCACATGAACTTCTGCTGCTCAGCATCTGTTAGGTCAACGAACATTTCCATCGGGAATCCACCCATCTTGATACCAGATGGACGAAGAATTCTGTCAACAACATTCTGGAAGGACATCTCCCGAATGTCGTAGTTAGCCACCGCTGCCAGAGACTGTGACGCCGCATTGTCAGCCATCATGAAGTGCTATGTACTACCTCATCAGCTGCATCAGCTTCAGCAAACAACCAGACACATAAAACAACTGTCATTAAATCTGCAATAACACATAATAAGTTTACTGCTATTGGTTACTGCTAATGCTACTGAACTCAGCCTACTACCCACACTACCCCTCCCAAACCTTCCCCTTCCTCTCGGAGCATGTCTACTGTTCAACTTTTCACAGCTGTTGCTGTGCTAGATCTCATATGGCAGGTGACGCTCTGCAACTACATATGAGACGGCTCTTCAAGCAGGTGCAGATCATAAGCGTGGCGTGGCGCAGCGGTAACGTGTCTGATCAAATCAACGAAGTTACTCTACGCCGGGCCGGGTTAGTACTTTGATGGGTGACTACCTGCGCGCAGGTAAACCATATCTCTGTATGTAACCAGCCGCCAGCCTGTCCTAATCCTCGGGGCGGGGCGGATCATCGAGGCACCATCTGATTGGTTTAAACGATCACGTGACTGTGACGTAGGTGATCCGAGTTTTCGGACTGTGTTTCAAACGAGCCATGCGCAATGTACAGGCTATGGCCACCAAAATTTCGTTCACCGGGATGTTGTCATTGTCCCGTATTTTGGCATTTGCATTTGTTTTGCATTTGTTCGCATTTATTCACATATAATCGCATTTATCGTGTACCCAATGTACCTTCTTTTTGCGCTCGACCTGAAGTTAACAGCTGCTCTTTTTATCCGTCTATCTTGCATATTTTCTCTTGTTACTCATATTTCATTCAAAAGACTAATAGACAACTTCTAGAAGTGAGATCTGCGCTGTATAGGCCGATATAAATGCCGACACATCTTGATCCAAGTTTTACAAAGTTTGCCCCGAGTTGATCCGAGGCCATGCGATCGCTTCGAGAATTCGTGAACCGTATGATCCGCCCCAAGGATTCAGACTGTATTTTGATCCGCCCCGACGATCCGCCCCGCCCCGAGGATTAGGACAGGCCCCAGCCGTCTAGGTTGCAGCCTTCCATCGCTCCGGGGTAGGTAAATCGAGTACCAGCCTATCTGGTTGGGGTTAAAGAGGAGCCCGTTCACCTGTGTCGGGTGGCAGGTAACACTGTGTGATCCCATACGGCAGGTGACGCTCCGCAGCTCTGAGATGGGCTTCCCATTAAGAGCTATATATCATCACCTTTAACCTTTTAGCCTAACCTTTTAATGCAAACATAGCGTCACAGAAGCTAATTGTCTGTACTTTTATCTCTCGCACATTTCTCATACTTTGCACAGAACTCAGCAATAACAGCGCGTGTACCGAACTTCCTTAATCGCTCACGGAAGAAAGCCATCATCAGACGCTACCATTGACAACCACCACAACTATGACGTCACAAAGGTCAAAGGTCGTATCTTCAGCAGCTTCAGTTAAGTTCAGACGTGTGAGCCGTCTGCGCGCCTGCGGTGAGACAGACCCACCAGACCTGCAGGCTACACGACACACTCTTCCCCAACCGGCCGTAATTTTAGTTAACTAATAACAAGTTTTTTTGTTTGTGACCCTAAATGGCAGCGCATAAGCCTGTGTCCACACACTTCGTTAACGAGTTTTTACTTATTTAACCAGCTATGTCAGAGTTTGTTTACAAATATGAATCGTTTTTATGAAGTTTTATAAAGTTAGTAATTTTACTTGATCGCGACGCACGATGTACGTGGACAAAGAATAAAGCAGAAATTACAGGTGCAATTCCATATCTTCGCAGGCGCTGTTTCAGCAGTTGCTATTCTGACAAGCGTTATTCCGACAATAAGCTTAGGCATCATGTCAGGACATGTCTAGTGACTAGAGACTGCACTGCAGCGATGGACTGTCTGCAGATGACTATGACATATAAGTTAACCAATAGGCCTGTATGCACCCTGATCGTCTCTGGCGACTTTGTCACCTGAGGTATTGCCTTACATTGAGCTTCTCAATTTTGGTTCCTCATGCAAGATGCATAGCTTCAGTACACTAGTAGGTGGGCTTAGACGTATCAAAGTAATGCTTGTTGGAATAGCATTTGTCATTGAATAGTCAGGGGTCGTTGAGCACAGTATTTTGTGCAGAGTGTTTTGTCATTTCCACATAACAGTGCTACAGGTATTGTTGTTTGTGAATATATTGCATCTGGTTGTTGCAGCATTGATGATACTTTGCTGACTTTAGATTCATCTGTCAACACTACTGTTTTGTTTCATTTGTTGAAATAATGGTGATTTATAGCTAGATATGATTCACATTTCTTGACTGCTCTGATAGCATGTTCTCTTCTGTATTTTTTGTTGTGCAATTATGTGTGTTTGTAAAGAGACGTGTTAGAAATATTATACGACAATATCTTATTTGGTGTGAAAATGGAAACCCCAAAGGTTTCACGGATGTGGCGTGACTTACAAAAGGCTACTAGTCGGTTAGTGTTGTTGAACGTATGTTTTCTCATTACTGCCAAGTTGATTGACAGGTTTAGTTCATATGTTTGTGATCGAGATTTGTCAAAGAATAGAAGTCCTGTTTTTTGTTAAATTTGACACGTATGCTCAAAATCACAAATGAAAGTGAGAATCTATTACGTGTCAAAAGTAAAGTAGTGGTTGGTTGCAGTATTAACCATTAGTGCTAATTTTTCTCTAGGCTAGCCAGTAATAATGATAATAGTAATTATAATACTTTAATTTTGATATTACTGGATGATTTGACTTTGGTGATGTTGATATGGCAGTCAACATTGGAATTTTAGGGCACTTGCACAATTGCGCCTGCTAAATTTTGGGCCATCATAGAACTGTCGGAAAATCTTGTCCAAAATTTTTGGACCAAAAGTGCAAAATTTGAAGGGGAAAACCCGATTTTTGGGGAATTTGCAGTTCTCCATTGAAATTCTGTTGGAAATTTGCAGTGCTTGTCGGAAAATTGCAACTTTTTGACCCGGTTACTTTTCTAACCCACGACATCACTGTTCGCAGATACTGCCAACCAGTGTGTGTGTGTGTGTGTGTGTTGTGTTTGGTGGTGAACATCAGTTTGAGGGACAGCAGCATTCTGTCAAGCTGTGAGGCAGAGGTGCAGGAGCTGATGCGCCAGGTCGACCTCATGGTCGACGCTCGCAAACAGGAGTGGACCGACGAGCGCCGATCACTCCTTGCCAAGTTGGACATCCGTGAACAAGAAGCTGTCATTCAGAAAGCAACGCTATCTCAAAGGAACAGTGAGGTGCATGTTTGTTCGTTCTTTCGTGTTACTGAAATAATTTTGCTACTGAAAATGTGTAGTGAATGTTCTTAGATATATGCCATTTTTGTCAGGTTTTTGATGTAAGTGACCTTGACTCTTGAACTGAAAATTGACATACCAGTTGCTCTTGCCTTGGGAAATGTACACTGTTTACACCAATGTTAGCTTTTCTGTGTTTCTACAACAGAATCGAAACTTTGGCAAAATGCTCGACCAACTGCATTTTAGCTGCAGGAGACTTGTTAAAAGTTCGCAAAATATGATGAATGTACATATCTATTGGTTATTGGTTAACTCTGACAGGCTACGAGCTTTTTAATGCCCCTTCATACAGCAGTTACAATTAAGCTTTAAAAATTATAGCATAGTAGTGCGATTTGTGTGTCATTGATGCTGCTAGATATCTCAGTTGCGGATGAATGTTGAGAGTATGGATCAGTCTCATCGTGAAACTAAGGTCAAATATGAAACTGAGCTTGCCAACTTGAGAGAACAGGTAGCTGTCAGAATTTTGTCACACACTGTATCTAATGCAGCATGAACTGTGTTGTTATTGGATAATCCACTGCATGATATTTGTATAGATTGTCTGTTTCAATGTTGACTAACATTGACCAGTTTTTTATGTCACATTTTATTTTAGAAATTGATTATGTTGTTTCTCCAGACACCCTGAACTTTTTTGCTGGCTGAAAACTTGCCAGCCAAGTTTTTGTAGCTATGGCTGAAAGTGTAAATGGGTATCCATACTGGCCTAGAGCATGCATTAGAACAGTGATTTTCAACCGGGGTTCCGCGGAACCCAAGGGTTCCACGAGCGTCTGCTAAGGGTTCCGCAGCTGGCCAGTGACAAATAACCTAGCGTGCGAAATCACGCCAGACAATGTCTTAGAAATATAATCAGCACTGAATTCTTTGTTCAAAATTGCGATTCTTTGCGTTTATTTTTGCATAGACCTTCTGTGTTGAATAATTTTTGTTGTTAGTAATTATGGCATATTTGGATTGTAAGCCTGCACGACATTACTCAACTCCGAGGATTAGTGCATTATCAGAAATGAAGAAAAAAGAAGAATGATTGATTAGGGTTATGGTAACGAAATCGTTTAATCATTTACTTAGTCTATTCAATTCTTTAAAATTCTGGTAAAAAAATTTAGAAGACACGCATCTGTCCGAGGGCGTCTGCGTGATAAGTTTTCTGACTTTGTGGCCGTCGACGACCGCCTCGCCCGTCGTGTTTGGTTAAAACAATAATGTAGGCTTACTGCTGCCTACTAATATGGTCAAATTTCATGTTAGAATTAGTCATTTTTGTCTGCTTTGTTTTTCCCGTGGGGGCCGTGCCCTGCTAGGGAAGTGAGTCTGTAGCTCCCTCAGCTTACGTCGCCGGACTCACGGTTACGGATCAATGTATGGGGTTCCGTGAGTGACCTGCATGCTTACGTGGAGTTCCACTGCAGCAGAAAGGTTGAAAAACACTGCATTAGAAGAACTGATACAGTTACAATGACAGCAGATTTAGCTAGTGATGATGCAACGTGGAATTTAGTTGGCATTTATAGAAACTTTATGCATTATGCATGTGATTATGATGTGATATTATGTCAGAACATAGATGCAAATATAACTTGCTTTAATGATATGTTTTACATGTTGCTGTCATGGCAGTACTGCAATACTTCAGTTGTATGGTTATGTTTAATCTGTTGTCTTATTACAGTCTTTGATTTGATTAAGCAAGTGTGTATGTAGTGTATATGTTGTCGCTGATGTCAGGTGTCGCAGATGAAGCGTGATTACGACAAGTTTCACCGACGCAACATTCGTCACAATCACGATCGACAAAACAAAGACTCCGATCAAAGCGAAGCGAAGAAAATATCTGCCAAGCTTGAGGTAAAGATTCTGTCGTAATGTTAATCAGTGATTTAATGAAATGCTTTTTAACTGTGGATGTTGTCCAATTAACTATTAGTGTTTTATTGTTATTTATTGATGATAAAGTTGCTGAATTCCAACCAATTCTAATGATGTTAAGGTGGAATAGTTTTTTATGCAGTATGCTAAAAGTGGAGTAATTAATTCAGAACTTTTAATTTCTGAAAGTTACATTTACTATCATTGCAGTTACTTCTGTGTATCTAAACCACTAAATGCAGCATTTTCCACCTATTTATTAGTTAGTTAATATATGAAGCACTGTTATGGTACAATTGTACTTTTGAAACTGGTAGAAGAGTTTATAAAACTCAGCACAGTTAGTTTTCACACAATAAATGTAGATCAATGCAGCTTACGATTCTGCATATGTATGTTTAACTGTATTGTTGTGTCATTATGGCATCCGATCGAGTGAAATGTTACTTGTGACAGGAGTGGCAGCATAAGTCCGAGTGCTGGGACATTGAAAGGTGCTCTCTGCAGCAGCAGATTGACTCGCTGCGGAGTCAGAATCAGATCCTTGCTGACAAATGTGATGCAGTCGCCGCGACGTCATCCAATCTGCGCTCACAGCTTGAGCGCCGACGAGAAAAGCTCGATGGAACTGAACAGAGTCTCAAGGCTCAAGTCACACAGCTCTCTACATTGTTGGAACATTCTAAGGATAAAATCAGTATCCAGGTTAGAAGTTTATCTTACCTTTACTTTCAGGGTGACCTTACATGCTGACGCTAAATTGTTATTGATGCTGGGCGGTCCATGAACAGGAAATACTTTTCGTCACTGTCTTAAAACAGAACGTGCTGTCTGGCTACTTTTAGATGCCAGCTCAAACATCTTCCTTATTCACAGTTGACATGTGTATTGCCTGTATTGTATTGCCTGTTACGGTCGGCAAAAGTGCATTTTTAGTCTACAGTCCCATGGAATGATTCTCCATCGGACGTCACTTTTGCACTGTCGTGCTTGATATTCAGGTGGCGTCTTGACTTTCCCTTCTGTCAGCCATGCTCGGCCTGCTCACTGACGTGGTCCTGGAAATAGTGCATATTATATATACCACGTTAAACTATGGACCTTTAAACCCCTTCATGAGGATGATGTGATTCCCAGTCGATTCATCACAAAAACTGTAATCGTGTTCAGTATATATTTGTTTAGCATAATATTTGACAAATGTGCTTATTATTAAGAAAATGTCTATGTAATAGTTATCCAAAAAATGTTTAAACTAAATTTTAAAATTTGAAGTTATTCATTTTACACAAATAAAATTGCACAATTGAGTACGCAATAAACGACACAACAGCAAAATCCAAAATGCACAGAGTTATGTGTTTGCGATGCTGCAACATTGCCTTCATGTGTGTGCTGCGCGGTTAATGAAATCACGTGATTGCCAGCTGTCTTAATCGTTGCAGGACATTTCATTGCTTGAAACTGGCAACATCTCCAAGTGATTTGTCCAACATTGTTTTGTCTATGCCTCCAGTACTCAAAGCCACCATGTATGACAGTGGGTTTTTCATGCTTAGTAACACCAACTTCAAAAGTTCGTACAGTGTTCAATACCTCATATGTTGCATATCGTTGTTGTCATCCATTGCACAAACAACGAACAATACCTGTAAGAGCCGCACCAACCGCCAATTGTTTTCCGCACTTTGGAATGAATTGACTGTGATGAACTGACTTCTGATGAACCGTCCGCAGGATGAAACGACCGTCCATCGACATGTTGATGATGGTGATGATGATGATAACGTGTGAATGCAGGAGTCACAATTGAGTCGACTGCAGTCAGCCCTGGATGATGCCTGCCTCGCTCAGCGTCGTGCGCTGCAAGACAAGGAGCAGATTGAAGCTCAGCTCCGAGATTCTCAACAGTGCATTCGGGTTTGTTGTCACTGTTCACTTCTTGTATATTTTGTTTAACTTATTATTTTTATTTGTGGTTAGCGCAGAACCATTAGTTGATTTTGTGTCATTTTCTCTACAGATATGAGCTGATTGCTAGTGAATCTTGCATATACATGGTGTTTCATAAACAAGGACCTGTTTTTGATTTTTCACAATTCACTGAAATGATGATCAATTTACACAAAATTTTTACCATTTGTAGCTAAAGAAATACTAATTATCTGTCCCATTGCTATAGCATAGCATGGGACAGATTATAAAGAAAATCTGAAAAAACATCCCCAACATTATCGATCATGCTTTGAATAAAGATTAGCAGATTTTAATAATATTTGGCAGAAATATTTTTGACACAACTGGCTATTAAGTAA
>Ga0209671_1002883_pt1 | contig 16172 bp, 10 predicted proteins | sample WorMetHERISLAND2_2_FD_187401 | JGI IMG/M metagenome (GOLD analysis project Ga0209671, IMG submission 187401) | Marine gutless worms symbiont microbial communities from Max Planck institute for Marine Microbiology, Germany - Olavius geniculatus... | ecosystem: Host-associated > Annelida >...
ATATTTACCGTGTGCAACAAGATTTCGTAAGAGCATTTAAACGTTACACGTATGCTAACCTATGCCAACTAACAGTCACCATTACATCAATATGGACCCGTGTTACATAAGAGGCACATTAGGAGAAAAATTTCGTCAAATTCGTACATATTACTCAACATCAAGTACCAGCAAAAAGCGCCAATTGTATTTTTATTACCAGATTCTTCGGGTGTCAGACAGTCGCCCGCACGGACATATTCCCGTATGAACTATGGCCTGCTACTGCAGGGGCGGACAGACGCCCGTAGAACAATTAGCGTCACGGCGTCCAGGCACCCGCCTCGCAGACAGCAGACTTCATAGTCTACGCTTAAGCAAGGTCTAGCCGCCTCAGAATTTGACATTTGGACAGTCTACTTCTTAGAAGTCGTCATTCTGAATGATTATTCTGCTAGAATTCTGCTATTCAAGTTACCCGTCGTGTAATATATACGTGTGGCGCGTTGGGTGCGATAAATCAACAGGGCTAAATACACGCACGATAAACTTAGCTACATGGTATTCAAGTAGACTGTGGTTTAAATTTTTACGCAGTAGCCTACAACTTTTTTGCTGCAGATTTACTGTAAATAAAGTTGTCTTTTCCGTAGAAAAAAATCATGTAGGCCTACTTTGCTTACGTCAGTCAATCGATTAAGACAATCTTTTCTTAAATAATACGTTAAAATACAAATAGGATTACTGTACGACAATGCAGTAAACATACGTCGTCATTATGCTTTTAAAAAACTATCAAGTTAATGCACTTTTGCGTATTTCACGTACATCCTATAATAGGTTCTGTGACAGGAGTGAGTTAAGTTCACAATACAGAACGCAAGCAACGCGTCGGTGTGTCTATGGGCTATTGTCTTATGCTGCATCCTCAATGGCGGTAGCAGGCCATAGTTCATACGGGCATTTGTCCGTGCGGGCGAACGTCCGTGCGAGCGATTGTCCGTTCCCCAGATTCCTCACAGATAAGAATAAAAATAATGAAAGTATGGAGTCCACTAAGTGTAACAGCACAGTTTCAGCCACGCTGGTAATTAAAGGCTTGCATCAGTAAATGACTAACATAGTTGTTTATCGTCATTATATTCGCCCAAACACCACTACTTTGACGTCAAAAGATAAAGTGTACAAGAATATAGTGCAAACAATATGCACAAAGCACTTAACGCTGCAACGTCTAACGGAAATGAGCTGGGATGCAAAAGCAAAGACTTCTACAGTCTGATAAACCTGCCATGACAATATTGAAGCTGAAAACGTAACAACGTCCGCAATAATTGTAAACTTAAACTTAAACTACTGCATGAAAACTTAATGGATAATACGGTGATAAATAAGCGAAAGTAACGATAACAATGAAACAGAACTTCAAGCATTACTTTTTCGAAACTATGAGCTGACGTGCAAAAGAACAGAACTATTAAATAAACCAAAAACATAAAAAAACCAAACAATTCTGGGTCTCAATACGTAAGCTAACAAACGTACGCAAAGAAGAAAACAACAAAAGTTATACACAATTATCAACTATTCATGTTACTAAGGTTATATTACAAATATTGAAACAAACAAAGACGCCAATTACGATTAGTGCTTATCGATGCCGAACAAAACAGTGGTCCACTACATGTTGCATAGTAAAAAAGTAATGATTATAATAACAAAAACACTACTAACTACCGATTACTATAATAACAATATGTGACAATAAACTGTAATAAGATTATAATAGGCACTACGTCACATAATATGTGATGGTTCAGGGTTAAAGTTAAAAACAGTAACACTAAGAAATAGCTGTTCGTGACTACGTTCTATCTACTGATGTAGAAAATCACAAGCCGGCTTATAAAAATGGCACCTGCACTGAAGTACCAAAACACGAAACACGAATATGATTGATTAATACCGTTCAGTACTTGCAGGATGAAACAACTGTAAAAATAGCAAATAAAACTGCTTCAGTACGTTGACATTCTAGCTATAATTGTTTCAGCACTGCTGAGAAAAAACGGCATCCGGCTATCGTTTGTTTCAGCTATCCAAATGTTTCACCGGAAATCAATGGCCAGTGGCCGACGAAAGCAAAGTAAAAGCGGTCATTAAAATGTCAGTACTTGTACATGTCTGTAAGCAGTCATACGTCATGGCTGATCAACTAATGCTCGTTATGAAACAAATGCACGAGTATGCAATGGGAAAACAAAAAGATAAAAATCTGGTACAAACACTTAATTACTGATGCAAATGAAGCAGGTGCAGCATGTAAAACTACAAACGTTCAACAGCAGGGAATATTTGAATGATGATAAGAGATAGAATTGATGGAGAATGATTACAGTACTATCAAGTAAACAAGCCAGTTTCCGAATCAAACAAACTTGACGATAAAACAAGTATCCATGGAAAAAAGCCAAATCGTTCGTGTACTAATACCACACACCGTGACTGTCTGCAGACCAATCCCATTATCATATCAGTTTGCATCATACGTCAAATGCCAACAGTGACAGATGACAGTGGTATCAAATCAATGCAAACTGGCCAGTCCCATCACATGAACATGTAACTAAGATTCAAAGTATATGTTAACGGAAAAAAACTAACAGCAAAAGTGTCATGATAGACTGACGATTATTAACGCGTTCTCTAAGATGTGTGCCGTATGTGTCAAAGTACTACTGGCAAAACAATCTGACTGCCATCAAAACATAAATAGGAACAAGATTACGAGAGGTCAACAAATGAACCAAACTGGTTAACGGCAAGTGACTTGTATGCCTGGATGGCCGGTTTGACACTGTGTCTCTGCACCGGAGGCCAAACGCCGCTCTCTCTGCTGCCATAGATGTGATGCCACTCCGAGTGCACCACCCCGCAGGAATCTGACGAAACCATCTCCAACCAATGGACCGACGGCATACAGTCCAGCGTGCCTGTGACTCTGATAGGTCCATGGATCAACGTCCACTGGATTACGCTTCCCATCTACGGCCAGGCCGGGAACAGCTCCGATGTCCAGTTCATCACCCTGGAGGAAAGACAGATCCGGTCGCGAGCCGATGAGAACCACGGCAAACGATGTGCGAATCACCACGTTGCCTTCGACCCCATCACACTTCAGTAAAACCTCGTTGTTAGATGTGAAGTCGACCACGATGGCATTCGGATAACTCGTGTAGCCGTCCACGGCACCGATCACGTCCGTGCACATGAGCCGATAGACTGCATCGTACTCGGGGTACAGGTCCGGCGGCAGCTGGCGGTAGACCGAGAGATTGTCCCGACCGGCGCGGCGGAAGATGTGAGCGACTGGGATGCCATCAGCATGGGCACGGAGAATAGCATCGGCTGCACTCAGCCCGGCACCAATCACAGCCACTGGATCACTCACCAGGCTCAGCCCTCCACGCCTTATTCTCTCGTCTAGCTCCGCCACCGAGTGAAGAACGAAAGGTCGTGCCTCACCAGGTATGCGGAGCGCGTTCGGAATGGCAAATCCGCCGGTGGCAAGGACGACAGCTGCAGCCCGATAGCAGAACTCCTCGCGAACTCCAGGTGGCTCCGCGTCCTGAAGTCCTTCCAAGGCACGGTATCCGCGGACTTCCCAGAGGACGGGACGAGAACTGTCGCTACGGCAGCGAGTGGTATCGTCCTCTCCGCTCTCTCGGTCTGCCTGTGAGATGGTGCCGTCGTCGTAGACACGTTTCACGCTGGTCACGACGACCTGGTTGACGAAGTACGGGCTGAGTCGCTGTGTGGTGACATAGTCGCGGTAGTACTGGCGCACCTCGGCCGCCGACGCACGTGGCAAGCTGTATGTCGATGTATTGATATCCAGCACTGATGAATGCTCCCTGTCACAACAATCAGCAGCTGCCGTGCAACCACGACCAACATTTATAGCTTCAACAACAAGTCATTTGAGCAAAGCTCACGTGACGTGCGACAGCACTGGCCCTACCATCTGGGCAACAAGTGTACACTGTACAATGTACAGTGTAGGTTACTGCGTCTTGAAGAAGTACCCAAATTCGAGGCCTCCGAAAGATTTCTTGAACCTAAGAGGTCGGAACTCAGATGGTTAAAAATGTACATGTTCTATGCTAAAAATTTCATACGCAGGTTGTCCAAGTCTATCTTCAGTCATTTTGGCACAATTCACTCTTCAAATGTACATCGCAGTTGAGAATTGCAAAAAAAACCCACTAAAACCCACTATTTTAGAAGTTCAAGGTCATTCAAGATCATTGATGTTGACAGTATTAAAAAGCTTGTCATTAGTGCTTGTTATGATAAGCAGTATATCTGTGCCTATCTGCAACTGTTTTTACGTTAAACGAGCCAATAGCGATAAAATAACCACATTTTAAGGGGATTCAAGGTCTTTGACGCCCCCTGCGCCAGCCTCCTTGAACCAAGAGGGTCGGAACCTGGACTTCAGAAATCTGCGTTTAGTGCTGAAAATTTCATATGCAGGTTGTCTTGGTCTATTTTCAGCTATTTCGGCGCAATTCACTGTTGAAATGTGCGCTGCAGTCAAAAATTGCGAAAAATTCATCGAAAACCCCTCTTTTGATGGTTCAATGTCGTTCAAGGTAATCGGTGTTGATAAATCTGAAAATCCCGTCACCAGTGCTTGTTATTTATAATAAGCAGCATGCCTGTACCTATTTGCAACCGTTTTCACAGTAGATGAGGCAATAACGGCAAATTAAAATCTTTTTAGAGAGGATACCACACTTTGCTGCCCTCGTTCAAGGGGAACCCCCTCACACAGGGGCACAAAATTTTGTCACAAAAAACTAGAGACCTTGAGGCAGCCCATGGTCAAGATTTCATGATCGTAGCTTGCACCGTTTTGATAGGACTCAAGGGTGTGTCAGACAGATGGACAAACAGACAAACATACAGATGCCTAGACAATGGCTAAGACGCACGAAGCATTACATGCTGTCGCACGTAAAAATTGGGGTTAGTTATTTCTAAAATGTTTTCAAGCTAAGTGAACTTATATTCATTTAGCTCCTTATTATTCAGAAGTTTTAATACTGATATTTATTGAAAGTTTTTCCACAAGAAGACAAAGACAATGACATGCCCAAACTTTCGACTGATGAAAACAAACACAAACACGAGCTGTGATGAATGACAATACATGCAACAAAAATACAAAACACGATTAGATGGGTCGCCAGAATAGGCAAGTTGCCGATCAACATTTGATCACATGCATGCATTACAAATAATTTGAGCAAAGCTTATGAGATGCACGACACCCTTAGCAGTTCCTATTTGCAGGTTGTCTTGATCCATTCTCTATCCATTTCAATGCAATTCACTCTTGAAATCTATGCTGCAGCCACAAATTTAAAAAAAAAAACCCACTAAAACCCTTATTTTAGAAGTTCAAAATCATTCAAGGTCATCGATGTTCACACCAATAAAAAGCTTGTCACTATTGCTTGTTATGATAAGAAGCATGTCTCTGCCAATCTGCAACCGTTTTCACGCTACACGAGCCAACCACTTTTAGGAGGATAGCCATCTTCGACACCCGCCTACACCGACCTCCTTGAACCTAGGGGGTCAGGACTTGGAAGTGCTAAAATCTACGTTTAACGTTGAAAATTTCATATGCAGGTTGTCTTGGTCTATCTCCAACCAGTTCGTTGCAATTTACTGTTGAAATGTGTGCCGCAGCCAAAAATTGTGAAAAATTCACTAAAACCCCTTTTTGGGGGATTCAAAGTCATTCGAGGTCATCGACGTTGATAAATCTAAAAAGCCTGTCGCCAGTGCTTATTATGATAAGCAGCATGTCTGTACCTATCTGCAACCGTTTTCACACTAAATAAGGTTTACAAGCCAATATCGGCAAAATAACGTCTTTTAGGGAGAAAGGGGTACTTCTCTTTGATGCACTCGTTCGAGGGGAACCCCCACACCTACGGGCACGAAATTTTGTCACAATAAACTACATTCCTTGTGACAGCCCACAGTGAAAATTTCATGATCCTAGCCTGCACCGTTTTAATACAGATCACGAGTGTGACAGACGGACAAACAGACAGACGGACGGACGAACGACTAGACGATGGCTAAGACGTGCGAAGCATTCTGCTGTCGCATTTAAAAATCACACAGTCATTAATCATTACATAAAACAAACAGTAACTAGATGCAGTAAACAAACGCGACTCACTTCCAGTAGTTGTCACGCCATTCTGCAAAGGTCAGTCCGGGAAGCTGCATCCAATCTGCAAGACTCAACGTCTGAACGTTATTCTCAACCGTCTGCCAACCATTACAACAATCAACGTCACTTTCTTGTAGGGCTGTGAAAAAATAATGACCAATGAAGCAAAATCAGTAAAATATTAATCCATTAAAACTTTTTCCATTTTGCTTTAGTTTGCAAAAGATAACAGTCAGTAGGTAGTTGAATTCTGCAGTTTTTGCCATTTTTCTTGACCACAAAAATTAATAGAAATTAACTAATTAATTTTGATCAAGTTTTGAAAATTAACCAATTCCAAAATTTACCATCGGTCACAGCCTTACTTCCTTGTCGTTGTCAGGTGAGGACTCAACATAGATTCATACAATGTCCCCTCTGCACGCAGCGCTCTTGTTGTCTGTCCAATGCAATGCATAGAATTGGACAGAGTATAAAATCACCTCTACATAACGGTGCTAGATTTCATATGCAGGTTGTCTTGGTCTATCTCCAACCATTTCGTTGCAATTTACTGCTGAAATGTGTGCCGCAGCCAAAAATTGTGAAAAATTCACTAAAACCCCTTTTTGGGGGATTCAAAGTCATTCGAGGTCATCGATGTTGATAAATCTAAAAAGCCTGTCGCCAGTGCTTATTATGATAAGCAGCATGTCTGTACCTATCTGCAACCGTTTTCACACTATATAAGGTTTACAAGCCAATATCGGCAAAATAACGTCTTTTAGGGAGAAAGGGGTACTTCTCTTTGATGCACTCGTTCGAGGGGAACCCCCGCACCTATGGACTATGGGTGGTCCATAGTGACCACCCATACAAAGTCGACCCCCGAGAGTTGAATGGTTACGTGAACAATGACGTCACGTGACCCAAAAAGGTCAAACTCGTGACCCCATTATCTTTGAGGCGCCAAATCTCCGTAACGGTGCCAGATGGACCCATGGTCACTATGGACCACAGATAAGAATGTGACCCCCGGGAGTCGAATGGTCACGTGACCGATGACGTCACGTGACCACAAAAGGTCAAACTCGTGACCCCATTATCTTTTAGGCGCCATATCTCATAACGGTGCAAGATAAACGCATGGCGACGATGGACCATTTATAGTGAATCGAATGGTCTCGTGACTGACAATGTCTATTGTTTAGTTAAAATAATTGAGATAAATGAAAGGATCATTGCTGCTGTTCAATTTGAAATTAAACTGTTTGATTTTTTTCTACCAGTCTAAACAGCTCACTTATAATATTTATATAGACATATAGTGTAAACTATCGAAATGCATTGGACAGACTCCGTGTTTGTATGAACATTATCTTGTTATAACTTTGATAACCCTTCAAGGTCATCCAACGTCGACGACTTTTATCTCATCTGAAAAGGCTTATGCAACTTTCTATTAATGATCAATAGCAACCACTGTTTCTGAGATACGACTTACCGGTATCAGTAAAAAAACACACTTTTTTCCTACATCACCTTTGTTCAACCCAAAATTTGAAAATGTTTCTCTTGCATTGGACTGCTAGAATTTTGCACGCAGAAAAACGCGACACCGGGCTAATAATAATTCTTGTAGTAAGTTTTCCAGCAGGACCTACCATTTAGTTACAATACATGCAATATACACGACAGATGACACATCGTGCCAAAGCCTTGACCTAATTAATGGCTGGCCAATAAGCAGAGAAAAAAATTGGTGTAGAAGTTTTGCAGAGTAGAAGTAACAGGTGTGCCAATTTTCCACTCAAAAAGTAAAGTGATCAGGCGGACAGCTGCACGTTATGTCGGCATTGGGCCACGACAGTTTCTGTTGTAACACAACCATCATTTCATTTACCTGCCATATTCCACCCTCGTCATATCGTCCAAGTACGACATGCGGGATTTCCCGTTCTGGGTGGAATTCCCAGCGCAGTAAGGACGGCAGCTGAGCTCCGACGTCCACATGTGGATTGGCCAAAGCATCAAAGAGCAGCGCGAGCGGATTGGACGTTCTGCCTTCCAGTCCGTCGGACAGATACTGCAGATCCTATACAGCAACATCAGCAGCACATCGATATGCCATCAAAACACGGTCACATAGACAGCAAAATAACTTACCCTGCAAGCAAAAATGCTCCAAATCTAATGTTTTTCAATAAAAGACTCTTTCATTGACCCCCACTAGCAATAACGAGGCAAAGCGTAAGGTTTTGGTAGACTAATAATGCATATTTCTCTTAAGTGTGCAAAATTCCAAGATCGGGAAAAGAAATATCTATTCAGCTGTTAATATGCTATCATGAGATGAAATGATTAGATGTCACCCCATTCTTTGTGGACATGCTGCGTGGCACTTTGGAACAGAAAGAGTACAAGTGGCAGACATAAAGACAAGTAAAAAGACAGTGCCATCTGGCAAATACATCATCATCATCATCATCATCATCAATGGATATCCGGAAGCAGGCCGAATATTTCCGTCCGAAGTACATAACTTCAACACGAATATCAACAAAACTAAACTAATACTGTTTTACATTGACTTCCGGTACTAGATGATGGATTTATAATCATAATACAAACTAAAACCACGCCAGATCAAATCTAAACGTCTCTTAAAACTACTAACACTGCATGCTGATACAACATCATCAGGTAGTGAGTTCCACAGCTTAACTAATCTATTTACAAAAAATGTTTCAGACAGGTCGAGAGCAGATAATCAAACAGTGTAATAACCTGCAGTAGCAATGACTTGGTCAGGTCGACATCCTGGAGTCTGGCCGTCAACAGTTCGTCCGGATGAGCGCCTGATGTGATGTAAGGCCAATTGCCGGCCAGCATGTAAGACAGACAGATGCCAGATGGACCATTGCCTGCCGCCACAATACAGCTACAATTACTGCACGCAGCCTAATGATAAACATTTTGCACGTTGTGGTCCCAGATTTTTTGAGGAGGCCCACATTTTTTGGACCTGCATTATAAAATTTGGTACACAATACTTGCGATCATGTGGCAAAATTTCACAGCGATCAGCCAACGCAGCTGGAGATCTGGTGGTGAAATTTTTTTTAATACGAAAAGAACATCTGCAATAAAACATAAGACTGCCAGAAACTAAAGACCGTCCCGGTGGCCTATACAAAGTACAAAGTTGAAAAAAAAGAGTGTTTGTAAACTTTTATTACAACTATGGCCTGTAGGACAGAACCATAACGACCAGACCACTGATGAAGAGATAAACAGAGTGGCCACAAAGCAGAAGAAAAAAAAATCCCTGAGTTTTCAAGGCTTTTCCATAGCCCACAAACTTACTTTTCCATAGGCTAGTGCAACAGAAAGTGACTGTAATAATGGTGCTTACAGTAGTGCTTATAATAGTGCAGTAAGCTCACTGGGGTCCAGGGTGGAGCCCAGTTGCAAACGTATTCTGGGACGTATTTTGGGACATTTTGCATCACAGAAACCGCATCTGGCGACATTAACAATTTCGTTTGTTACAATTTTCCGTTAGATTGCACACAGTTAGCTGAGAATTCCCCCTCTGAGTTTTCCAGGCTCAAAGAATTCCCTGAGTATTCCAGGTTTTCCAGGTATGTAACCACTCTAGGGCCTGGGCCACATTATGGCCAGCAGCGAATAGATAATTATGCCTCTGAAGCTACGTTCATATGGCGCTTTACACGCTTTACGAATATGTGTATTTTTATTATTATTTTTTAAAAATTATTATTTATTAGTATTATTATTATTATAAAAATATACCTATGACGACGACGTCAGTGCATTGTACGCTGACGTTAGCTCGTCGTCTGGCGGCTGTTGATGAAGTGGTGAAACAGGCTCGACGTAGACGCTGCAAGGACCTGATCGTGGTCGACGTCTGTGAGTGACGAGATGTTGCATCATCGCTTGCGTCACGCCGGTGTCCTAGCAGCACTGCCAGCCATGGACGTATAGTACCACCGCTGCTGCTACTGCACATTCCGCACTCCGGCCAGCCTCTGTGATACAAAGTTCAATCAAACAATCAATCAAACAAGCCAGGATTTTTGAAGTAATTCAAATCACAGCTAGATCAACTATAGACAGCGTGGTGTCTGGCTAAGAACTGAGGAAAGTACGGAGATCAACCGTGGGCCTTAAGACTAAGAAAAAACTTCACGTTTTTACACGGGTTTGTGAGAAGTCGTAAAAGTGCAAAGACGTCAAAACGATCTCGTGACACAAGTTGCAAACTAGAAAGCAATCATAGCTCGCAGGTACCTCCGCCAAGGCAATGCTATTCGTCAGGTGGCGTCACCATATTCACATTGACAGCTTATGCCCCCTTTAACGCAATGGTAACGAAAATTTCAAAGTGATCCAGAATCCAGGACTCCTGCCGGATCAGTGGGATCACCCCCAAAATTGAATCACTTGTAGCTTATGCCACGCCCGACATTCCCTCAAAATTTCAGAAAGATCCGTCCATAACTTTTTGAGTTATCTTGCTAACACGCAGACAAACAGACAAACAAAGAAACAAACAAAAACCGGCAAAAACATAACCTCCTTGGCGGAGATAATAAAAACCGAGTAGCAAGTATAACCGTTGACTCTGGGTAGGCCTTTTAATGGCGAAGACTGGTTTTGTCACAGCGTGGCAGTGGGCCAGAGAAGCCTGGCAGTCGTTCAAGACATGGACTAATTGTCAATGTCGTGCGGACTAGCACTGAATTACCGTACCGCCGTCATTGACCTAGTACACAGTAAGTGTGCCTTTGAACGCTGCATAGGCCACTGACCAGACTCGGTCGTCACGCTATCTATGCAACTGAGCCACGCTGACGGAATGCAGGCATAAGTGCGGCAGCGTCGTCGATTAATCAATAGCTAGAGGTACGAAAGGTGATCTAGATCTATTTTCAGCTGGGCGGACCTGTGTCCTTGAACACGTTCAGTGCAGTGTCCGGACATAACGCGCCCCAGACATAGCCCCCTGCTCTCTACCGCAAAGGGTTCTGTCCCAGGCAGGGGGTTTCGTCCTAGTCTGTCCTGTGGCGGGAGGGGGGGAGTCCATCCGTCGTATCTTGGCGGTAGAGGAGGGGGTTCTGTCTTAAGAGGGGTTATGTCCAGGAGGAGAAGGAGGTTCGGTCGTACCTTCGTTTAGTGCAGCGGCGCCGTCCGTCAGTCACACGTCAATCGATGACGAGTTTTAATGACGTGCAGGTACGATTATCCATCCAAGTGACATCTAGCCTACTAGATGTCACTTGATCCATCCCAGGAACACGAAGCTTGAAGCACGAGCCAAACGTACGTGCGTTAAGTTGCGTACACAGCGACAGAAATAGAATAAAATGAAATGAAAGGCAAAGCGTCCGGCTTTCCTTGCATTTTAGTTTAGCTCAGATCAATTAATTTTATTTCATCTCTGTCGCTCCGTACTCACCTTGACGTGTCCGGCAGATGGAAATTAACCAACCGAACAACAAATAATGACAAGCTCAAAATAACGCCAGTTCTTTGATCAAACAACGTTTAACAAGCTAACACATCGGCGCCGACACGACAACATGAATGCGGCCGTCCTGCTGCTGAATATCTCTAAACTAGACCTTGCGATGGTCAGGCCTAGTTTGCAGTCGGCGCTGGAGGTGCCCGACGCGCCTGAGCCAGCCAACCGGTGCGTAAATAAACTGCCAGCCCTAAGCAAATGACATTCCCGCCCTGAGAAACGTTTACCCTAATTTTGGTTATTCTAAGCCTTTTGTTTTGTTAAAAACTTGTTATAAACCCTGTGGGTCAAACGGATAGGAAAAGATGCATAAACCCTCAATAAAACAAAACACGTACAGCCTATCATTAGTGTATACGAATTACCACGACACTGCAAATTCACGCGCTCGCGACTAGATAATTAAACGGAAAATATTCAAGCACTATGAAGAAACAACTGAACGCGATCTGTTGCGTTGCACAAACGTTTCTACAACGGCTGATGACCTTCGTCTGCTGTCTGTCCGCGTCTGTCTGTCAGTCAGACGTGAACACAGAATTAGTAACTGGAGTCGATTGGTGCACATGCAAAGGTAAAAGTGCGGATAACTGCGACCACCTGTTGATGCAGGTAAGTCTACTAGCGTCAGACAATTGGCATCCGGTGGCGCACCCAGATATATGCAGTGCTCCCACGTGTGCCGTAAAATACAATAAAGCAAGCCAAAACATTGCAATAAAATAGGCTATAAGTTGCAGCTTCTCTGCAAGCTTTTTGACGACCAGTGAATGGAGTCGACGGCGACTATCGCCAGTTCTTTTCAGTACGAGTGGATAAGTAAGTAAGCAGTACGAGCTTGACAGTGTGGTATTGTACTTAAACCGCGCTCAGATGGCACACACTGCACAGTCGTTTGCTTTATGAAGAACGACTGCAGTCAAAAACAGTGAAAACAGAAGCAGTACGAGCTGACAGCTGAGTGCGGTTTATTTTATTTTTATTTACGTTTCTATTGCCCTGCACAATGCACATGTGTGAGCCAGTAGCCTGACTGGCAGGACCGAGGGTCAAAATAAAGGAGAGGGCTAATGGCTTTATATCACACACAGAGACAGACAGACTCACATGAAAAGTAAAATCTGTCTGACTGGCCCCTCCCTCGTGTCCACTGTCCATCCATGTCAATTATCCTCATGAACAACATAAGCTTCTTCCTTTACCGTACATTATTAACCAGCAGCTAACCAAGCTAACCATATAAAGAAAATCTAACTCGCACAGTTAACCAACCAGTGCTGCCAAATGGCTGTGCTATATACTGGCAGATGACAATTTATAATTTGTAACTAGATGGGCAAACCCTTGCTCAAAACCAAGTACAGTCTGCAAGTCTGCAGGCCATGCATGTCATAAAGGGATTTTGTCCATTTTTACACATATCCAGAAAATTCTGGTATGTCCAAAGGAATTATATCTAAGAAAATTATGTCTAAGAGGATTATGTAACCAAAAGAGTTTGTCCATTTTGAACCCAGCCAGGAGATTGTGCCTGAAGGAAATATGTCTGGGGAAAATTGGAAAATTCTCATTATGTAATCTTCCCCCAAAATTTCTGTAATCTTGACAAACCTTTTGCCTTATCTTGCAGTGGTGAAAAATCCAACCAATGCTGAACACAATACTGTTGTTGCCACTGCAGTCAATAAATAAAACAAAATAATTGACTTTGACAGTGCAAACAACTAACAGAGATTAATAATCAGATACAGTAGGCCAGTGATTTTTAACCGGGGTTCCGTGGAACCCGGGGTTCCGCGAGCCTATGCCAAGGGTTCCGCGGCTGGTCAGTAAAAAAAGATGAAAATAACCTAGTGTGAGAAATTACGTCAAACCAGGCCATAGAAGTAAAAAGCGCTAAATACTTAGGTTAGTTCAAAATTAGCACTTATAACTATCTACTTTTGCATACAGTGTTAAATATATATTTTTTTGTTTTTAGCAATAATAGAGTATTTGCATTGAACACTGAACACTAGCTAATGTACTAGTGTTAGTGTTAAGAAACCGTGTGTCCATTCATTAAAAGAATTTTATATCTTGAAACATTTTGCTTAAAATATAAATAGTTTCATGCATTAGCTACGTTGAAGGTGCAGACTTCTGATTTGTTCGTGGGCGTATTTAAGATTCGATGATAATTTTCCGGCCATTCCACTACATTGGCATCGTTCCAGCATGGTGAATGTGGACGCATGACACAGCTTATTCAAGTAAACATGCTGCGTGACAGCAAAATAGTTACATACTCACATATAAACGTAAATTTATTAGAAAGATTCACTGATTCACAGCAGCTGCTGACGTTCAGTCTCTCTCAGCATTCGAGTGCACACACATAAAAAAGATTTGACTCGCAATCGTCCATGATGTTCACACCCAACAGACACACCCATCGGGCACCGCGTACAGTACGCCGGTGCCCGATGGTGCGGGCAGGCAAAACTGTCACGTGGACACACGTTATAAATATTCATATCGAGAAATCATTGGCAGAGATGTGCGGATTCTGAAATTTTGGATCCGCATACGCACTGTCTGCCAGTGTACTGCTAAGTGCCAATGTTGTGAACTTGCGAACAACCAAATAAGCACAGTAAAGTCGGCGTTGTAGTTTCTGTTAGTTGCCTCACAATTGCCGACTTGTCTTCGCTCATTTTTGACGCGCTACAGCTATGTACGGTTTCGTCTGTCTGTTCGTCTCCATTGTGACTGCCGCTAAGCGTTAGGGAAAAACTTTTGTCTGAATAATTAGCTGTGTTAAAACTCTCAGCGTACAAACTTTGAGGATGCATTGCAAAGGGAATATGTCCAAATCAGAGGTTGAATATGGGCAGGGGTAGAAAAAATGTGCGCACTTTAACAAAAAACTAGCCATACATCCGAAACGGTGAGAGATAAAAATTACTATTAATCGCTAACAAGAAGTGGCATATGCCCTTTCAGATGACCCTGAAGGTCAGTACTGCAACAGGAACTGTATAGGCTGTAACTTATCTTTCCCATTGACAGCTGGGCTTAACACTGATAAACTAGAAGGCAATCGTAAGAGTGCATATCTCCGCCAAGGGAGAGACTGAGACACACACAACGACGGACAGAACAAACAATCTCATAATCTTCTCCAATGTTCACTGTCGTTCACTTGGCGAAGACAATAAATGAAAGTGGCGCATGTTTCTATCACTTATTGTAAAATTGGAGCTACCTTTGAAACATATTTGCATTGTTAGAATACATTTTATCCGTGCACGGAACAGACCTACATAAATTTTCTCGATTGGTTAAGCCCAAATTCCATTACGCCGACTTTGCGCCAAGACACAAATCACGATAGTCCGTGACACAAATCATGTCGCCGACTTTCATGATTTGTGCTGCGGACTTTCGTGATTTGCGTCCGCGACCGACTTTCTCCGTGCATTGTAACTGGCTAAGTTCCATTAGAGCGACACAAACCGGGTTGTAGCGGACTTGTCACGGACTTTGTTGTAAACATCTCGACATGTCGAGACAGTTTTTGTCTGCAAATTTCATGTCATGGTCACGACCTAGCCCGGGCGGGGAAGTTTCAGTGAAAGTCGGCATAATTGAATTTGGGCTTTAAGCTACCAAACTGATTGTTCTCGTAGTGTGATGTGAAAATAGCTGAACGTCAACTACTTCTTTGCATGGCAGTGTGATGGTTATCATACAATAACAATCATGAATAAACAAACACGTTCAGCAGAAGACTCCTGCAAATACTTTAATATTAGACTGCATCACAGTGTTCATCAGCTACAACTCTTTGAAATATCTCTACTGCATAATATCTATTTCAACTATTTTCCAAAGTGTTTTACAATAACAAAACCCTGGCAGTAAAGCCTCCACAGATGCAAACATGCCCGCAATCAAGTTCAACATCATTAACTTCAGCAATTATCTTAACATCTACAAGATTTCTGTTCATCCTGTAAACTAGAAAAACTGTAGATGGTACTGGATTTCAGAGGACACAAGGAGCATGCCAGCCCCATAAATCAATGACATACCCCATGCCCATATTCAAATCTGTCAGCCTTTTATCAACAGATGTCACTAGTTTCTGAACAGTACAAAAACAATTTAAACTTGAAGCTGATAGAATTGTTTATTTAGGCCCAGAGCGATCACTGTGAAAAAAATTCTGACTACAGCCATTAATTGCCAAGTAAAAAAAAATTTCACTGCCAAATACTTGTAGGCAACCTTCTATCCAGAATGTCTGCAGCAAAATTCTGGTGTGAGAGCATCAATGACCACAATTTTTTTAAAAGACTTAAAGGGGTGGGGTTCAAAGATGTGCAAACTAGGGCTGCGAAAATTAACGATTAATTAATCGAT
>Ga0209671_1002884_pt1 | contig 16172 bp, 7 predicted proteins | sample WorMetHERISLAND2_2_FD_187401 | JGI IMG/M metagenome (GOLD analysis project Ga0209671, IMG submission 187401) | Marine gutless worms symbiont microbial communities from Max Planck institute for Marine Microbiology, Germany - Olavius geniculatus... | ecosystem: Host-associated > Annelida >...
GTCCTGAGGCCTGGCAATTTTTTGAGGGGTCCGTCCAGGAATCGAACCCAGGACCTCTCGCTCTGGTGAAGTTGACCTGAGTCCAACACTCTAACCACTCGGCCACCGAGCTCCGAAATATGGTCTTCCGAAAAATGCACTTTGGGTGGGTACGATTTCACATCGAGATTTCCAAGGTCACTGGTCCAAACTTCACCGGACTTGTTTCGCCTAACGCAGGAGGAATTGCGGTAGACGGAATAAAAATCAGATTCTGAATATCTTCATTCGTTTCGGAGATATTCGCCGCCGAACTTCGAAGTCGTCCGAAATCGGGCCAAATTTTGCATGTTTTTCGCCCCCGAAATTTTTTGGGGTATGCCCCCCAAAATTTTGGACCGGCATTATAAAATTGGGCCTAGTACTGACCATCGTGCAAAATTTCACGCCGATCGGCCCACACATCTCGGAGATCTCGCGTTTAAAAAAAAACATCTGCGCTAAAACATAAGCCCGCTCCGCAAGCTATCGCTTACGGGCGGACTAATAAGAGAACCACAAACGAAATACGTAGATCATCAAATTTATATAGCTGTCACAGTAGAATTTAATTTTCATATTAACGTCACGTTGTTCAAGTACTGCGTTAAAAAAGACTAATACTTATCTTAATAAACGTGTTATACACTGCCCAGAGCTTGCTTGTTGTCATGATTATCACTATTAAATTGCTGTATTTTATTCCGAAGGAACTAATCCCAAATCAGCAGGCCTACTGACTAAGGTTTGTTTCATAAACAAGAAAAAAATACAAATTGAAATAGAACCTAAATGTGTACTGTCATTTGTTGTTTGTTTATATCACTAATATGGCGGATAAAGATGTTCATTACGGTCATAAGAATAAAACTATGCTATTTGTATGCATACAGAAGTAAAAACAGTCCACCAGGGGATCGAGCAGGTAAGCCACACCGTTGCCAAGGATACAATTGAACATGACGTCAAGACGGTGTCATCAACAAGCTGCGATGACGTCACATACAGGTCACCGGTGACGTCGTCAGACGACAAGTGTAACCATCAAGTGTTAACACGACCACCGGCAAATCTGACCAACCTGCCGTCATGGATTTACTGTACCAGATACACGGACAGACCGCCCGGTAAACTGTTAGAAAATGATCTTGGTTGGTGATTTCTAGCTGCTATTGTTCCGATTGTTTACTGTGGTTAAATAATATAGGCCTACGGGGTGGTGCAGTATAATCTTTATACTGTGTAGGCCTACATCACGCACACACACTTTTTGCAGTACGTACAAAGCAACAGAAATAAAACGATTTGCTACAATGAAGTGAAATAAAAACCGCGAGCTTCGGCTTTTATTTTATTTGATTTCTGTTGCACATTTACGCAGCTTGCGGTAGTTTCCCAGCGCAAAACATGTACCACATCACATCGAAAACAAAATGGCAAAATGTCTCATCAGGTGTCGATAGCATTTTTAAATCAAAGAAATTGTATACAGTGCATTTATTTTTTTAGTTTTTAACGTAGTTTAGAGTTTGCTAATAAATAACATATATCTTTGCTTGCCACGTTTTATTAAATATTTCATATTTTGTCATTTTAAACAACGTTTTAGTTAAAACGTTCGTTTGCTAAAAGAAAACTGTAGACATGACATTTTGCCATCTTACTGTCGCCACTAAATAAGTGAATTAGTGAGCAGTTTCCTAAAGGCGCATCAGAAGACTCAAGTAATAAACCGAAAAAGAAGATCACAAGAAATAGAGACCATTAAACATAAGCTTGAAATAAGCTTACATTAAATACTTTGGTAAAACAAAATATCTTTAAAAAGCCAATGACGAAGCGTTAGGTAATGGTTTCAAAAGATTCTTTAGTACTTCTTACTACCATAGACGTAATAAATTTTTTCGTTTTTATATTCTTCTCGCGTTTCATTAACGTTTTTCTACCGATTTTTGTTGTTTTTAGACTATTTTTACACCCATGTTTCCTACTTCATAACTCGATGCTGAATACTGATCGCTGCAGGAATGCCGGCACGCAGAAAACGACAGAAAACATCATTGTCATCAACATCATCATCATCAGCAGCAGCAACTTCATCTTCATCCGCATCATCATCACTGTGTGCCTCCAAGCGATCACGGACATGTTTCAGCGCGCCACAGTTGGCCCGGCTCAACGACGAGTTTGCCCTATCGCACTACCTCACCAACGCTCGACGAGCCTTGCTAGCCGAACAGCTCGATGTGAGCGAACTTCAGGTTAAGATCTGGTTTCAAAACCAGCGCGCCAAGCTCAAGAGAACCGCCCGCGCTACCGCAGCCTTGCAACAGCAGCTGAACTAAGTAAAATACAGATTGCTTTTGTATTACTGATTGTATAGCTACGATGTTTAAGCGTAAAATATGCTGTTCTTCCGGTTGCCGTCCGCCCCTAAAGGTGCCTACAGACAGTGGCGTAGACAAAGGGGAACCAGGGGATCCAGGCCCCTAATCTCCAAACATGACACAAACATACGTTTAAACTGCACCAAATTTGCAAATTTGGTCAGTTTCTTCTGGAGAAAATTTTTAAAATTGTTGCTACCAGATCGCATTTTTTTGTGGCTAAAATGCACCAAATTCGATTTTGGCTGGGGCTTCGTCTAAAATCCCGCGGGGGAGCTGACGGCGCTCCCACAGACCCCTTGCTTGATTTTAAGGGTTCTACTTCTAAGGAAAGGTAAGGGAGGAAAAGGGAGGAAAAGGAGAAGCGAGAGAAAAGGTAAAAGGAGGAGGGAAAGAAGGAAGGGAAAAGGAGAAAGAGAAAAGGGGAAAGAAGACGAGACCCCTTTCAATTGAAATTTCTGGCTACGCGACTGCGTACAGAACAACGAAATAGACTGAAATGAGCTGCGCCAAACTAAAACAACACAATTTTGTCATTTTATTTTAGTTTGTTTCATTTCACTTTAGTTTGGTTTATTTCCTTCGCTCTATACGCGCCTTAAAAGCCCCCGTCTCAAAAAATTCTTTGCGCCCTTAAATATTAGTGAGGTTTTTTTTGGATTTCGAAGTTTTACTGTGAACAAAACTGTTTGCATCTACACTGTATAGTATCAGTAGTAGGCTAGTCTGTTATGCTTCAGTGTTGTAGGCGAAATGGCTCTCGATGCGCAAGCGATTTAACTTATTGTTTCACATTTCTCCGTAGCGTGGTCTGTCAGTCTGTCTGTCGTCTGTTTGTCGGTTATATTTGTGCCTCCAGCTTAAACCGTTCGACAAATTAAGAAGTTTTTAGATGTCATTTTGCCATGTACACTTGTGAGTTTCAATAACATGTTGGTGTTTCATCGAAAAATATACAATTGCAAATTGCGACCAAGCCATTAGTTTTATTCTGCCATTTGGCGGACTACATAAACAAGAAGCCGAGTGGACATGGCATAGCGATTTCACTTTCTGCCAAATTATTACTTTGGTAATTGTTACTTTAGTTCTCGTGTATACTGTTCAGTCAGTTTTAGTGTGTGAGTTATTTTTATGGGATGATGTGTATGCAGTGTATTCAAAAAGTCCTAATATCGTGAAATAAAAGAAAAAGTAAAAATAATATTTTTTTTACTTTATTGCCCTACTGCAACCCGATGCACAGCAATTATTGTTTTACGCGTAAACTGAATGGATCGTTTGTGTCCGATGCTTTTTCACAGTGGCAGCGACATTTCAAGATTTCCGTGATTTGTATGATTAAATCTACTATGCTTTGTTATTGCAATCGTTACATAAGTCGTAAAAATGTAATACATGATAAAATATACGCTGTGTCTCAAAAAACATCCCCGACATTTTCGACTATAACTTGAAAACCAATAATAATTATTAGATTTTGATAATTTTTGGTACAAATATTCACGACGCAACTTCCCATCAAATGACCATTTAGTTTCCTACCTAACCCTACGTTTGTTTCTGCACTACCTGGGAAAAGCACAACCAGCGAAATATCGATATGATTGCTTAATTAACATAACGCGTAAAAACACATTTTGTTTACATTTCTGACATTTTGGCTGACATTTCATCCAGTTGTCCATTTTTTAACTGCCTGCAGTAAAATTGTTTGAAGTGTTGGCCCACTATGCGAACACATGCAATTAGATGCTTTCTCCATTCATTGACAGCAGTATCAATTAAGTTCTGCACCAGACCAATCCAGGCTGTACCAGTCACTTCTTGACTTTGCAAACATTCCTAAACTTTATCTAGTATACACACTGCTGCATGACAGTCAAACCTTGTAATAGACCGGCTGTTGAGGCCCACAGATTAGGATAGATGGAATTTATCGACGTTTTTTCATTCATTTTAGCACGTATTATGCTTGGCCTGATTTCCCCAGGTAGTGCAAAAGCAGACGTAGAGTGAGGTGGAAACTAAAACAATTATTTTATAGCCAGTGGTGTAAGAAATATTTCTGCCAAAAATTGTTAAAATTTGCAAAACTTTCTTCGACGAACGATAGATAATGTCGGGGATGTTTTTTTTCAGGTTTTCTGTTTATTTTAGCACATATTTTGTTTGACCTGATTTCCTTAGGTAGTGCAAAAGCATACATTGGGTGAAACGGGAAACTGAATGGTCATTTGATGGCAAGTTGTGTCAGATATATTTGTACCAAAAATTGTCAATATCTGATAATTGGTTTTTAAGTTACATTCAAAAATGTCGGGGATGTTTTTTTGAGACACAGTGTATATTGCTTTAAAACTACACTTGTATGTGACATTGTATTACTGTCACAATTAAATTGACATTTATCGTTACTAGTCGATTTTTTAAAATAATTTTGTTAGGTGTCAGCTAAGCTTATGTACTGGAAATCGGTAAAAGATGTGCAAAATTGTACGCTTTAAAAAAACACTTTCAAGTGCACTGAATGGACTGACGAACAGCAGTAAAATAATCGCAGTTAATCGCAGCAGTAGGACAAATGCATCGGTATGATATAATGCATTATTGCACTAAAAAATAAAAAAATAACATATAAACTGAAAAAAACTAAAACTGTTTTAAACGGAGGTAAAATAAGAGAAATGAAACAAGTAAGTGCTATGTAAAGAGAAACAAAAACACATCCATAAACACGCAGTAAGTTGTGAGGCTGAGAAACTGAAAAAGGAAGAAAATAACAAAATTTGAACGAAGAAAAAACGGCAAAAACAAAACGTCTTTCTGTGTAATTGTTGCGACTAAACTTGTCGATTAAACGTCGTGTTATGGAAATTAATGTTAGCCTATGGGTCAGATTAGTGCAATAGCTGAGAAGGTGGAGAAAAATTGCCCCGTTAACTTTTCATGATCACTCCGCTTTTATAATTTTTTTTCGTCCAAGACCCATCAGAACGAATCACATTAGAACGAAAACATTTGTCCTAATAAAACGATTTTTTTCTTTCGTTCTGACAGGTATACGTTCTGATGGGGGCCTAGGCTTAATTCGTCTAGTGGTTTCTATCCCTATACCTGGTAGGCGCAGCTTGCGCCCAGTGAAAAATAGGACAGAAAGTTTTGTTAAGGGTGTAGATCAAAACTTCCCCTATTTTTTACTTCGCAATCTACACTTTCTACACGCAGTTTAAATAAGACTTTTCCCCTTATTTTTTTACAGAGCAGTCAACATATTTAACAAAACGTTTTACCTATTTGTTACTTCGTTACTTATTTTTCACTCCACAACTTTAACAAAAAAATTTTCCTAAAGAGGGAAGAAGCCTAAAGGGGAAACTTAAGTTTGAAAATAAAGGAAAAACTTAAGCCGGAAAGAAGGGGGAGACCTGACCTCAAAAGCTTTGAAAAGTTGCTGTCAATTTTGGTTCCAGATTTGGGGCAATGGAAGCCATTGAAGTCGGCATAAGCTTCGGCTGAATAAAATCATAAACCGAACAGACGCTACCCTCGATTTCCACTTCGCCGCGGTGTCCACGCGATCGCGTGAAAACTTGCCGACAAATGGAACAAAAAGAACTAATAAATTGAATTAAATTTACGTCCGGTGATGGGCGTTGACTAATACTAATGGGAGCGAGCGGCGTTGCAGCAGATGTTCTTTTTATCAGAGGCTGCGTTGTGTAACTTAAAAATTAATTATTATAAGATAGCGTGGCGTTGCGGCATCAGGGGGTTCTTTGCAAGCCGAACTTGGTGCGGTACGGTAAATGTATAAGGACATATTATGTCTCGTTAGTTGAGACGGAGCCCTGGCTATTATCATTGTTATTAATCACAAGCAAGACGGTGTCACGCGCTGGCAGTGTGACAGAGTCGCCGCAACTGTCACAAAAATTGTGTGCCGAAATGTCGGTTTTCATAGATCCATAAGGTGGCTCGGAATGCGGACAGGTGGGTGGTTTCGGTAGGCGGAGCTAACGGCCAATTCAGACCTACGACGCCAACGCAACCTAATGCCCCGTTTACATGATCGAGCAAACAACGAGCAAATGTCAAGCAAATGTATTCAAAATACACGTACTAATTGCTCGACGTCTGCTCGATGTTTGCTAGCATTCATCTATAGCTAGCTCGACGAGCTACGGTAATTAGTATGCTAATTAGAAAGGCGGACGGGTTGTAATTGGAAGGCCTATATAACCCGTGATCAGCTGTGGGCTAAGCTTAGCCTTCATTTGAGCCAGGGGCCGGGGTTCCATCAGGCCTGCTCGACGTTTGCTCGATGTTTGCTCGATCGTGTAAACGAGGTATAACTTAACTGAGTTGCATCGTTAGTGTAAATTGTCCATAAGTAACCGAGACACGTAATCGCTTTGCGACTATGCTCAGCTGATAGTAAAGGCGAGTCCAAAGCGACGTAACTGAACTGAACTGAACTGAACTGAACTGACTCTGTTTAGTTTTTGACAAACTGACCAATAGGCAAGCAGGGCGAGCTCATTGGTCATTAGATGACGCGTACGTGAGGGTATTCATGCAATCACCGACGTCGGTAAACGGTGACTACTGTAATGCAGTACAACTTGTACATTGGTCAGTTTGTCAAAAGTTAAACCAAAGTCAGTTCATTATAGTTACGACAGTACGCGCCTTAACGCTTGAACAGAATTGTCAAATGTGCCAAGACATGCCGTTGTTTGAAACAAACTACGCGTGAATTTCTTTAAGCCTTGACCAGACAAAGTAGAACTGTTGGTTTTGGTCCACGAAGTTTCTCGGCTGCTGGTAGGCCCCTACGTCAGCACAGATCAGTTTGCCGCCGGAGATCAAGAACACGTCACTGACTATTGGACATTTCACCAGCCAGCTGAGGAGGACAGAGATGTTTGCACGCAGCTACTACGGATCAGCGCAGCCGTCAATCATAACTTTTATTATGAGATTTTCGTGAACAAAAATACTGTAACTGAACTGAACTGAACTGTGGCGAATCTCTGTAGTATTGTATCGTAATCCTGTTCGTACGTAAAAGCGTCAGGCACGATCGGCGCAAAACATACATGCCATGACGATCTGGGGAGGTTAAAAACACATTTCGAGACAGTACCGTCACAGTCATTCACTGATTCCCACGTGTGTCGATCGCGGTTGCAGCCTGTGATATCCTCCATCAATCTAAATCATTCAAGCGGCGGCGTGCGTTTTATTAGCTCGTATTGAGGTTCGTTGGCCGTCGTGACGATTTGAAAAGGATATCACCGCCGGTCTTTGTCGGCACGGACCACCAACGTCGTTCAAAGCGCCGCCAAGTCAGACCACCCACGATGTCTATCTAGCACATCACACAAGCCGACATGACAATGACATCGGCGACTATAAGGTAACGTACCGCCCGATCAGATAATTTATCACGCCGAAGCCACCGGATCAAGGCAATTGCGACCTGCCTAGCCTAAACCACTTACTTTTACGAGTTGTCGCATATTTTTGCAATAAAAAGAGTAAAATGTTGACGCTTAATTATGCCGCAAAGATGCCGACGACTTTGGGTCCCCACCTCGGCATGGAAGCCGAAAACGCGGTCTTGGATTCAACCTTAGTAACCTTAGTATTCAACCTTTCGAAATCAAAGATTTTGCTCATTGCCTCTGACGCTATCTGGACAATTCGCGGACCATCATTTCTCTCAACGTTATTACTACATGATGATCCATAAAAACGTGGCACTTTACTTTTGTCCATATCTTCGCCAATTATTAACCGATTTTCAAAAAATTTTTACTATCGCACTGTGCTGACAATTTGCAGTGATGAGGTTATTATATTTCCCACCACACTATAAATGTGTCTCTTCATTACCTTGTGAAATATAAATGAAATATGAATATATGATGATAATAACAAACAAACATTTTGGTAGATAAACTAAAAACACTTCAGACCAACATTGCGGTTTAAAACTAGACTGTGTGGGTCTAACACAGTCTAGTCACTCTAGTGTCGTACGGATCATTCACCGCAATGTTGGTCTAAACTGTTTTTTACATTTACTTAAATGTTTGTTAATATCGTTAGTTTTTCTTACATTTATATTTCACATGGTAGTGTAGAGACGCAATCTTGACAACAAAAAATTTGCGTAATGGAATATATAACAAATACGTTATTGCAAGTTGTCCGCAGAGTGTGCTGGTGGAAGAATTTTGATAATCGGTCAATAACTAGCGAAAATAATGGGCAAAAGTGCAGTGCCACGTTTTTATGGACCAAGGTGTATTATTCTTGGGGACGAAAGATTTTAGTCTTATTTACTGCAGCGTTGCGGGCTATACTGATCGATGAAATTGATGTTCGATTTTTATTTTTTAAAAACATTTATATGCTAATTTAATCTGCCATGCATAGCAATATCCTGGCGGGCTAACTTTTTATAACAGAAAAAAAAAACTTTTTCGTTGATGCTCCTTGTAGCTGTTCAATTTTTGTATTTTTTCAAAACACGTATATTTTGAGCTTGGCCGGTTTTCCAGGAATATTGCTCACATTAAAAGCAGGGAAAAGTAGAGCTATCAGTGAATACGAATACTTTCTGTGCGTTAAATGACGAAAAATGGCCCAGACTTTTGAGGACTTTCCTGTTCTACATATCCGTGTCTGCGATTTAGACTTTCCCTCACGACCCTAATTGATCGGTATTCATGGCAACGAAGGCGAGATGACGTAAACATTCAGACGCTGTGCTGAGTCTGTTAGTGACTGCGCAATGCGCATGCGCCGTCTTCTCGCACCTGCTCGCAGTAGCCAATCACAGCCTTTCACTGGCAGCACTCAGGTAAGTCTATGGTTTCTCCTTATATTTATGAATGTATGATACCTTGGTTAGCCTTTGTACAGTGGCATCAGTTCTTTTGGAACGAATGTTTAACATAGTTAGCAGTGACGACGACGAAAACGACGCTTATGATGATGGCTGATTATTAAGTAAGTAAGCACGCAAGCAGCGGTGTCATAAGTTTAAAAAGTTTTAAAAGTTTGGCGACAAAAACAGAAAGTTGCGGCTTTGCGACAGACAGCTGCGAATTGTCGACAAAAGAAATATGGATGCTGAAAACATTAATATTTCGTTTTAAGTTGTTGAAAATTAAAAAAAAATCCAGCTTTAATTTCTGTATTTTTGAAAGAAAAATTCCCGACAACAAAAAATTTTCAACAGACTAAAATTTTTAATCGTTAGGCCTGCAGCCAATTTACCCCGCTTGCTGCCAAGTCGCTGGTGCAAACTCTGAGTGCGCAGGCGTACCATAAATTATTTCCGAAAAATATGAATGACTAATTGCTACAAACAAATTATGTTGATGTTTGATGCAAGTACTATAGCAACCAATAAGCCTACATTTTTTCTTAGGATCAATACAAGTTACCGGCATATCATATCATATTGCTGTAATCACCTAGGCGAGCAAAATCGTGTTGACAATCCACTCGCCGTAGTATTATGTCGGCTAACTGATACGGATATGTCATCTCGTGTGTTTTTCACAACCAACTCCCCGTCATTTTGAGACCTATTTGCCTACTTATTCTAGCTGTCGGTTATTTCGGCCATGTGCGTAGAAAATGTAGGAAAACGTCTATTGATTTCGCGCAGATTGCTTATTTAATGGCACACCGATTAGACCCCTACGCCTGCCTGGACAACATCCGCACTAGCTGTTGCAGTTGTTCAAGTTATAGGCGCTTTCCATCCCTCCGGGGGAGGTAGATCGAGTACCGGCCTGACTGGCTGGGGTTGAGGGGGGAGCGTTCACCTATGTCGAGTGGCAGGTAACACTGTATGATCACATATGGCAGGTGACGTTTTGTAACTCCGCGATGGGTTTCCCACTTCTTAACGAAACGGACGGACGAACAGACGAGCAAGACTTGGAGATGCATAATGCGGCCTATTAGCCAACGTCGCATTGTAGTGCTAACAATGGGAAAAGATCAAGCAGAAAAACTAACAAGTTGAGATTTGCCATGTTTGTTAAAATAAACTGACGGCCTTCCTGGAAAAATAAAGAAAAGCCTAACAAAAAAACTTCGTTATGAGCTAGTTGCTTACTATCGTTTATACGGCAATTACCAACAATAATGCCGAACAGTATGTTCGCCAAGAAAACAAACGTTTTTGTGTTTTATTAGTTCGACATTAGCTATATTCAGCATTTTTCTCATGATATCAATAATTATTCTACTACAGTATACATTCGCAGTGGTGACGTTACTGATTACGTGATATCGAGTCTGCCTGCCGCCACTGAACTAAGATACGCAATTGTACTACGACAATATACTAATGACCACAAAAATAACGGTTAATTAGAAATAGGAAAGGAAACTAGGCCACTACAATGTTCTGACGCAAATCAACAGAAGGTTTACTGTCACGAAAATTTGCAACAGCAGCACAGTTGATCAGTAATGTCTCCGCCGAGTGAAAGAGAGTCAATTATTTATTGTGTCTGATTGTTGTTCGTCAATCGTCATATTGTTGCATTGAGTGGAAGCCACGCTTTACTCAGAATGTTGGAGCAAAAACCGAAAAATAGGCCTACTAAATAATACACACTGAAGAAAAGGCTCAACGCAATTTGTTTCTAAAAACTGCGGCACATTTTCAATTTTTACATTACGTGTTTTAACAATAAAAAGCATACGACCATCAGAAAACATACAAACATGTTTCTAAACATTTTTATTTAAAAATGAAACATTTTTAATCATTTAAGAAAAAAATATTTCCGCCTACGCCAGCTTGGGACTCGGTTCAAGTTTTCGGTCTCAAATTCTCACATTGCCTCAGAATGACAGCCACGTATATAACTCGAGGCTTGGTCGCACCGGCTGCTTCTGCTGCTGCTTCTGCTGCTAGTGACGGTGATGAGACAGATTAGCTTGAAGTGTCACATGGCGATGATGGCGCGGAGCAGTAAGCACCGATTGCGAGCCTAGGCTAATTAAAGGCACGTACACAGCGACGTAACTGAACTGAACTGAACTGAAGTGGCATGGTTTAGTTCTTGGCGAACGAACTGACAAATGGGCAAGCAGGACGAGCGCACTGGTCATTAGCTGATGCGTACGTGCGCGTAGTCACGTTGTCGCCGACACCGTTAGACGGCGTTTACTGTAATGCATCTGCCCATTGGTCTGTTTGTCAAAACTAAACTATGTCAGTTCAGTTAAGTTACGTCGCTCTGTAGGTCTGTACGCGTCTTAACAGCGAGCGCACTTCACGGTAGCGTAATGGCGAGTATAAAGCGACGGAACTGAACTGAACTGACCTGAGCTCGCTTGGTGCATTTATCAAAATGAAAAAAACGAAATAAAATAAACTAACTGCCGCTTTGTCCGTGAACGCAGTTGAACTAAGATTTTAGTTCAGTTCAGGTCTGTTTTATTCTGTGCTTTGTACACGCTTTGGCCTTGATAAAACCTTTTTCCGCAAAAAATAGTTTTCAGCCCTTATCCAACTTGGACTATAATACCGAGTATAGTGCTTGTATAAATGGTTTACCCTTAGCTATGCTCAACTAATCGCTAGTCGAAATGTTTGGATAAGACCTACATTATTGGAACATAGAACATAGGAACATGTGCTTAAATTAGTTCGCATAGAAATTCATCAGCATAAACGTAGGTTTAACGTTAAATTTAGCCGCTTGCATATTGTGTTTATTTGACGAACGGCGAAAACATCAAAAACGCGATCTCATTTCGTCGCCAGAAACCAAATGCGCCCGACGCTCCGGTTACGCAGATGCTGTTCCGTGAGTATTTATTAATCACGTTTCTTAAGATTATGATTAAAGACACAGTACCTGTATTTCCGGCACGCAGACTTACAAGCTTATTTTGGTTACGCACGCTTGTGACTGCCAACACCAATGACTCTGGAGTTTTGCTGACATACTAGCGCTATGGTGTTGGATCATTACTGTCCGCGGTAGCGACGAGGGTACTATTTTCAGCAATGTCGCTGAGTTTTTTGGTCGTGTTTTTTCTCTATCAACACGACAACTTATGACCGGCAACCAATGGATGTCCATACATAATCATAACTTTATTAATTGAATTTGTTAATAATTATTATTGCAAGTACTTGTTATTAAAAATATGCCATCGCCAGACACTGGGAACGTTCAAAGCCAATATCGTGCGCCTAAGTACGTGTACAGCCGCGAGAACTATTTCCATCAGCGGATGCTGATTAAAGAAACTCATTACCGCTTGCGTCTGGTTTGCGTTAATTACATTACTAATTGTCTGTATGCAATCGGCAGTCGCGTGCGGTTGTCATGGCAACGGGCACCTGCCCATCGGTGATGCCCGGATGGATAGGTCTAATGTTGATGACTGGTAAGCCGATATACAGCCGGCAATTGCACCTGTTTATTGCTCCCAGGATAGAGATGTGCAGCTGCTGTATCGAGAAAAAAATCCCCAGATAATATTAATATATTGTCGCACAATACGGACATAACACCATTTTATTATAGTATTGTGTGGTATTTCGTCACGACGCTGTCATAATACCTTGTGCAATTTCTATCTTAGGTTCACTTGGGTTCACGTAGATTTGTCAAGGCCTTACTTACTTACGCTCAATTTGTAATAGAGGTTAAAAATGGTTAAAGGTAATGTTATAGTTCATTATGGGTGGCTTATCTCAGAGCTATGGAGCGTCACCTGCCGTATGGGATTACACAGTGTTACCTGCCACCCGAGACAGGTGAAAGCGTTCTGTCTCGTTCTAGCCAGATAGGCCGATACTCGATTTACCTATCCCAAAGGGATGGAAGACTGAGTTGACCTAGGCGGCTAGTTACATAACGGGATGGTTTATCTGCCCGCAGACAGTCACCCGTCCAAGTACTAACCCGGCCCGGCGAAGATTACGCCTAGCCTAACATCGTTGACCGGATACAACGCGTTACCTCTACGCCACACCGCCAACCCAATAGCTTAATTTATACCATGGTCGACAATAATGAACTGAAATGAGCTCAATTGAAATGTCAGTTTAGTCAAGTTGCGTCTAAATGCCCCACCAGTTGCTTTGCACGGACTTTAGCTAAAGGAACTGACAGTCCATTGGCTCATTTCATTTTAGTTTATTTTGCGAAATGTATACATAGTAAGTTTGCTTTGCTTATATACATTTCAAAATGCTAAGACGATACACATCCACTTACACAGTTCACGCACGCAAGACGGTGCCTACTCTTGCGTTGCGTTCGTTGCGTGCTAAAAGCCAGCGTGTGTCCGTCGACAAAGTCAAAGTGGAGTTACAACAGATGACGTTCGTTCTACCATTTCTCTTACTGACGGCAGCTGCTGTAACCGTGAGACGTTGTTCATGCATCCTCCGTCTCTTGTGTCGCAGATGTTACACATGGGTTATACTGTATCAACGTGTAACACACATGCACGAAATGCCGTCAGTAAAGAAAATACATCGCTGCAGTGTGTCTCGACTTAAATAGGCCTACGACGTTCAGTCGTTTAAAATCATATCTGTATGAACGAAGTTAGTAACTACATTTGTATGGTGCACAATGTCAACGAAAACCGGTTGAATTGATGCACAAAATCAGTCGTGCTAATTATATTGTATATATAGAAAAAGACAGCTCTAAAATACATTAGCAACAAATTTAACTAGTCATAACTAGCTTTAAACATTCAACTGATTTCGCATCATTTCTTATTCCTGGGAACACCTTTATTTATTCGCTTATTGCACTCAGCCAGTGCTGCATATTAACAGACGGACTGATATTATAATAGCAAGAAGCCTGAGCATTATTTGAAGTCAATAATTTTTTGTATTTCCTTAATATTTTCTCTTGCACATTACGGTATCATAAACTGTTTAGACACAGCTCGATCAGTGTTATCAACAAAAAAGATTCTTAATTTACATAGCGACTGAGGAGTCCTAAAAAGTTCCAGCGCATTATGTCTGTGAAGAGACTGAAGGATAGTTTTTAGTAAAATGTTGGTAAAATAAATAGATACAAGAAATATTATTAGATTGTGACCAATCCAGTGTACACCTCGCACGCATCATTTTCTTTTGTATTTTAGGAGCTATTTTTCGTTCCTTTCGGTCTGTATTAGAGACCCGGCGTCTAACTGAGACCCGTTTAATATTATACTAATAGTGACTGGCGTCGAGGTCGTTTTTGGAAATTGTCTCCCTGAAGTTCATAGAATATTGCTCGATTTTAAGAACTGAGAAAAAAAATTCCAGTAATGGTCGATGACGCCAGTTGCCATTTGTCTTGCTATACCTCAACGAATGCGTCTATCTGGCACCGTTACGAAGATATGGCGCCTCAAAAATGATGGGGTCACAACTTTGACCTTTTGGGGTTACGTGACGTCATCGGTCACGTGACCATTCGACTCCCGGGGGTCGACTTCCTATGGGTGGTCCACAGTGACCATGCGTCTATCTAGCACCGTTATGAAGATATGGCCGTTTGAAGTTCTTTCATAAAGGCTCTTCCAGGAACAGAGGTCGGTCGTCGGTCGGTCCTCAATATTACACTGATCTCTTATACTCCTCTTCGTTACGTTAGGAACGTAGCGCGCGAGGTGTAAAAATAAGTGAAACATTTTGTATTATATGTTGCAGCCATTCCAAAAATACACGGCACAAGTTCTTTTTTAAAAAACGTACATGCTTATGCTTGACAAATAGCGTTGCCCCTGGCTGTTAGTTGTTTCGAAAACCTTTCTAGTTTCTTTTTATGCAGATGGTACAAATTTAGCTCACTGGAGGTTCTGAACATTACAAGCTTCCACCAAAACATGCTGCCTGTTGCTGTAACTGTGATGGGCCGGCAGTTAAAAGCGACACATGGTCTCATGGTCGTTAAGGGAAAAGTTATAGACAGTAACCTACACTGTTTAGTGTGTCCGGAAAAACGGCTGCTCATTAAACATTGCCACGAATAGATACCAACAGTCATTTCTTTTTTTCATATATTTACATTTCTATTTATATTTACGGCTATTTACATAAAATCTTTATGCAAAAATATCACGAAAATTTAGCATATTTGTTGATGATGTTTACGTACTATTAACTTTTTGTAAAGCGGTAATCGAAGATTGTCATCTTTAACATTGCAATTCGTTGAAATTTTACACAGTGACTGTGACATTAGTATTAGACAAAATGTTGCGTGCATTCCTGTTATTAAATTGTGTTCAATATAAGTGTATGCACATTTTACATGCAACGTTTTGCTTTGGGAAAGAAACGCTTTACGACATCTCGTACATTCTGTTTGCACTAGCCCTGATGCCGCACGATCGAGTTATTGTTTACTTTACTGCACGCTCTGAACTCGCGCTTAATTTCAGTTTACTGCCGATAGCTGACGCCTATACCCTATCGTGCTTTCCGACATCACGTTATGTGGTGTGCAGCAGAACCTAATTGACGCAGCGTCCTGACATTATGTACCATAGTTTCTGTCTGTCTACATCGTGTCCCAAAAAACTAAGCAGATTTGTTTTTGTCAGAACTGCGTCAAATTTCCTCCGATTTTGATAATTTTTGGCAGAAAGATGGCAAACGATCCAAATATATGCGAGGTGCACTCATTTTCCACCTCACCTAATTTGCGTCATCACCTTACCGTGTTAAACGCAAATGTTCCAAATTGC
>Ga0209671_1002885_pt1 | contig 16171 bp, 10 predicted proteins | sample WorMetHERISLAND2_2_FD_187401 | JGI IMG/M metagenome (GOLD analysis project Ga0209671, IMG submission 187401) | Marine gutless worms symbiont microbial communities from Max Planck institute for Marine Microbiology, Germany - Olavius geniculatus... | ecosystem: Host-associated > Annelida >...
TGCGTAAATTTATAATGCACGGCATGAGCAAGGCATAGAAAAGGGTGACATTGGACATCTTAGAAAGGGGGGGGACATGGCCCCTCTGCCCCCACTAAATCCACCTATCAATTTTTGTTATAGATTTGTGTCTAATGGGAGGTACAGCATGGGTACAACAGCAAACTAAACTGATCTACTCGCATACAAAAGACATCAGCAAGCTTTACGATAATAATAAATATATGTGCTGAAATAAGGATATAATTCAGCAGCATGTTGAAAAGCTGAGCATTGCCAACCATGAAAGCCGACATCAGTGGATAGAGTTTCTTCATATGATATACAAGTTTTGAAAATAATTTATACTATATATAAATGTACAGAACATCAGTTTATACACTTGTTAACGACAACATGCAATGAGTGACACATCGAAAACAGCAAAAATCATAAAAAGGTGATATTATTCAACAGCACATTGACAGTTAGGTGATGTGATGGTGAGTGATATCGCCTTTTTATGATTTTTACCATTTTCAATGTGTCACTCATTGCATGTCGCCGTTAACAAGTGTATAAACTGACGTTTTGTACATTTATATTTGCTGTTTTATTACAATAACAAAGTTTTATGTTGATGGCCAATTATAAACCATCTGCTTTACACGGCCATGAAAACACTAAACCTTAAATATTTTCAGGTCACAATTTTGATTTTTAGGGGTCACGTGACGTCAACGGAACGTGACCATCTGACTTGTCGAGAGCACTTTCCTATTGGTGGTCAATGATCACCATGAATCTGTCTTGCACAGATATGGAGATACGGGGCTTCGAAGATTTTGGGGTCACGGGTTTGACCTTTTGGGGGTCACGCGACGTCATTGGTCACGTGACCATTGCACTCGGCACATGTGGTTTCCTATTGGTGGTCCATTGGAACAAAGCGTCTATCTTGCACCGTTACGGAAATATAACGTTTCAAAGATAATGGGGTCACGAGTTTGACCTTTTGGGGTCACGTGACGTCATCGGTCACGTGATCATTCGACTCGGCATATGTGGTTTCCTATTGGTGGTCCATTGGCACCATGCGTCTATCTTGCACCGTTACGGAGTTATAAAGCCTCAAAATTGCATTTGCCCATGTTAAAGGCCAAAAGTTCACTGCGCATGCTCCGTGTCACGTGACCTGTGGGTAGGGGGTCCAAAATGACCGCATATTTGGAATTCCCGAGGCCATATTACCTATTCACTATACAGCTTTTATGGGCCTAAGATGACGATTAGTGGCCGTTTATAAGTGAAATTTTTATACAGGAGCGTTTTTGGCTGAAAATGTCCAAGTCCGTTTTTTTGCCCAATTTTTGACTTTGGGGGATTTTTTAGGGGTTAGATATTAACTTCGAATTTCAGTTCCCGAAAAGGTTTGACCCTTGCGTGAGGCCGCGTTGTCCGAGCCATCGCGCGTGAAAATTCGCCGGGTGGTCTGACCTGTAGGTCGGTCAACAAAAAAAAGGTATATATACCATAGAAAAATTTTCATTATATTTCACCCATTTGCCGAGAAGCCCCCAATGGACGGATTTGCACAAAATTTTGCACATGTGGTCGTCTTGCAGACGTAATCACCTGTTAAAAATTTTGTGTCGATCGGTTCAGGGGTTTCGGATCTGCGGGGGGTCGAATTTTGCCATTCTCCCTTTACTTAGCTGGTCGCCATCACAGCATAGGGCTGTGCTACCGCACGCCTGTGATTATGTCTATACTGTTACAGAATTTAGGAATAACTGTATTATATGCACATACATACAGGGTGTGGCAAAAAAAAGTAGCCCTCTAAAGTTTTTTTGCTGTTTTCTCAGCAACTGCTCAGAATTTTAATGTAAAATTTTTCACCTTTATTTGGTGAAACCTCTTACATCTAACTGCCAAGTAAAATGTGATTTCGTTTAAAAATGACGAAGTTTTAGATTTTCCACGATTAAAAATGTTCAAGCTAAAAATGCTCATTAATTTTCAAAAACCGCTTATCACGTTATTGCTGATGACGTCGCAGTGACGTTTTGACAAACAGTAATTTATTTTGTTGATAAATTATCACTTAATTATCGTTCTTTTAAAGCAATCGCCGGCTGCCCACTGGATTTATCTTCCAGCAGGATGGCGCGCCAGCACATACAATGCGCAGCGCACAGAACGGGCTGCGGGACAACTGTCCACATTTCATCACAAAAAACCAGTGGGTTCCAAATTTGCCGAATATAAACCCAATGGTCTATCGCGTGTGGGGTGCAACGTTAGAGGTTTACTGCAAGCTTAAAACAAAGCCGAAAACAATTGCCATAGTCATGGAAGCGCTTCAGGTTATCTGGGGCAACCTGCCACAAGGACCGATCGACAAGGCTGTAAAAGACTTATCAAAGTAAGTGACTGAAAGCTTGTGTTGGAGCTTGGAGCTGGTGGTGAACACTTCAAACATGCTCAATGACAATAAAATTCTGGCATTTGTTCATTAGTTAACTGTGTTGTTTCAACGACGTTACTGCATTGGTGTAGTAGCTTGAACATTTTAATGCTGAAAAATCGGTAAGCGGTCATGTTGAAAAAATTATATTTTCATCATTTTTCAACAGAATTACATTTTCCTTGGCAGTTATATGCAGAAGGTTTTGCTAAACAAAACTGTAAAATCTCACATTAAAATTCCAAACGGTTGCTAAGAAAACAGCAAAAAAACTTTAAGCGGCTACTTTTTTGCCACACCCTGTAGTATAGATTGCTTTTGACCCCCCCCCGGTATAAAAAAGTGAGAGGGATATATTCCCTCCCCCAGCTCCTATGGGTGTGCCACCCTTGGATGGCAGCAACAACTAAACATAAAGTCCTCTCTGACAGTATTCACCAATTTTTGCATGAAAAGCACAGTCTCGCATGGCAAATGCACCACTCCTAATGTGGACTAATCAAAACACAGACTGTCTGTACTAATGATGTGCAATATGTGAAATTAAAACCATGATAATTATACCATTTCAGCCATCGCAATTCTTGATACTACCACAATAATGGAACTGCATATGAAACATAACGTTCACCCCTGCTACATGTTGTCAGACAGAGTGACTGGAATGAAAACTGATGAACTCGTGGCTGTACTGCAGCACTTAAGGAACGGCATGTTATTCAGTCGTCAAATAACAGCGGTTTAACGATACACTGGAACTTGTGCTTAACAGAATTAAGTAATCTTACGTATCTGGGTTTACTTTTTAAAATTTGAACATGCATTAATTCTTTAACACGTTAAGTTAATGCACAAATTCAACAGCTCTAATTCATACCGCGGACTGTTCATGTGATTACTAAACCATTTCTACCATTTTTAACCTTGTCTAAATTACAAACATCACTGAACTGCTTATAGCTTTTTCACATCTGATAACATAAGCCTTCAGTGGCAAAGACTTTGATCCATACCTATTAGAACTTTTAGTTTGCCAGATGGCAGCAACAACTAAACAGACACTGAGACACAGAGACAGACAGACAGACAGACACATTACGTACAAACAAAATGCAAACTGCACACATTTCAATCCAGTGAAACCAGCGGTGTCATCGTCGGTTAATTCAAATGCTGTGTGACAAAAAGTTGCAATGTACTCCATGATAAAATATCATCAAATGAAAAGTAACTGTGTGAATAAAGCTAGCAGCTTAACGTGTCTAATAACAAAACAGACAACGCGTAAAACAGACTGGGCATTATTTATATTATATTCTGTGGACGAACGGACCTATAGGCACTGCTGCGACTGCGATTCTACAAACCTTTCATTCGGTTTTTCCAGTCGAACGACCGGCGATGTCTTCAGTTTCCAATCATCCAGCATAATATTATCTTTAGTAAATCACTGACCACTAAATGTAATTCACTTGTATAAGCAATATATTTGCTTCTTAAACAAGAACAAAGACAATTTTGACCGAAAACCAATTACCATAACACAACACAATGAAAAAGTAGACTTTCAAAGAAACTAATATTAGTGCTAGGGAGTAGGGATGCATTGGTCGTTTAATTAGCTAAACAATTAGTAAACGAAACGCTCGACAATTTGTAGATAAGTTAGGCATGGATCAGGGAGCAATGATGTAGATGTTGCTTGTCATCCAGATTAGTGATTTGCAGCATTACCCGTTTTAGGAGCTGGATACCCGGTTGCAATTACTTGGGTACCCGGACCCGGTTTGATCAACGCAAGAAGGATATGCGCTAATAACGCCGTTTTTCGCTTGTCGATACCTCTATGCGTTCCAGAGATATTTGCGGTCATAGTCGAAAGTTCTAAATCGCACCAAATTATGGACGTTTTTTGCCCTCCCTAATATTAAGGGGGCGATGCCCCCAAAAGTTGTACCCGCGATCACCCCACCTAGGAACACGTCAATTGGTAAAGTTTCATGGGGCTACTCCAACTACCGCCAAAGTTATAGACGAGCATTTGTTAAATTTTAAGCTAATGTTTGACCCCTTTTGAAAAAAAAATTATGGGGGAACCCAGTCCCTGGTGTGGTGTGTGCTAGTAAAACTTGGTCATTCTCTAGCATGTGCAAAAGTTTGGGCATAGCACCCTCTAAGGGGCGAAATATGGTCTACCATACCCAAAAAGTCGATTTGGGTGGATATCATTCTAACTCTACACCCCAGTAGTATAGTGGACCAAAGTTTACTGGACTTTTTCGTCGAACGCGGGAGGAATCGCAGTAGATAAAATACTTGTCCAATTTTGAATATTTTTATCCGTTCCGGAGATATTCGATAGGCCTATTTGTAAAATATAAGGCCTTCCGGGAAGTACTGTTCCGGGCAGCCTAGTAATAATAAAGAACCAGTGTCCAAAGTATAAGTTGGTATTGAATATAAAAAAACTTACCAGTTTACATTACTGTGTAAGGGCGACCAAGTCACGCATCCAAAACAGCAGAAATCATTTTACTAGGACACAGAGTGATAGAACTTGCTGCCCTTACAAACCATGTGACGTGACCCTATTTAACGTTTTTCGCCCCACATTATCCCATAAGGCAACAGGGGAGAGTTGCCTGAATTAGAACGTTCCTTGATTGATTCTTTGATTTACTGACTCGAAATCTATGAGCTGCTTACTGAAAGTGAGGAGTAATTAGTAGTCTATGGTGGTTTCGCTTTCGATTTTAGTTAAGTACCGGTATGGTATGTGTTATCGACTCAATTTGCAGTTAATGACGATTGTTCTGTTTAAGGAAACTTGCTCATATTATTGAAACACTGCTCAATCACGGCTGTTGAGCTGTACTTAACCCACTTTTGGCTTAGATATGCCAAGCAACTGAGTCAGTTGACATCTATTTCGCCACTAACAGCTGTTAAGAGCCGGAAGAGATTTTGTTCCACTTTAGGCAAATACCGTTGTGCACATTAATTAAATAGATTATTTGTTGTTACTTATTTTTTGGAAACAAAGTTGAATCTCTTTTGGAAGACTAGATTCAACTTTGTTTCCAATTTGACTCTTTTTAGCTACGGACCAGCAATCAGCTGGAAAAATTTGTATCACATTTGCATTCACTACGTTTATTAGCTTACGAGACGATGCTGGAGTAGAAAAGGTTAAATGGGGTCACGTCACATGGTTTGTAAGGGCAGCCAGTTCGTCGTTCTATCACTCTGTGTAATAGTAAAATGATTTCTGCTGTTTTGGATGTGTGACTTGGTCGACCTTACACAGTAATGTAAACTGGTAAGTTTTTTATATTTAATATTTGCTGTTTTATTAGCAAATGTAATTGTGAATTTGTAAGTTAACAGCAATAATGTGACCCAAACCAATCACGTGACCATTTGACTCGTGGTTGGTCACTTCCTATAGGTGGTCCTTTGTAACCATGCGTCTGTCTTGCACCATTACGGAGATATGGCATCTCAAATATAATTGGGACACGACTTTGACCTTTTGGGGTAACGTGACGTCATCGGTCACGTGACCGTTTGACTCGGCATATGTGGTTTCCTATTGGTGGTCCACTGTAACCATGCGTCTAACTTTCACCGTTAGGGAGATATGGCGCCTCAAGGCTTGTCGAGAGCCACTGCGGGGCCCGGGGAACATTCTTGCGGGACCCTCAAACATATACACGGGGCCCCTCTGGGAAAATTTTTTTTTTTAAATTTTTTTTTCAAAATTGTACATTCTAGCGTAGGCCTACTTTACAGTTCTGGCCAATGGTGGGGCCGCCAAACGTCGAGGGGCCCGGGGTAGCTTACCCCCTACGCCACCCTCTCGATGGGCCTGGGTGCCTCAAAGATAATGGGGTCACGACTGACCTTTTGGGGTCACGTGACGTCATCGGTCACGTTACCACTTGACTCGGCATATGTGGTTTCCTATTGGTAGTCCATCCATGCATCTGTCTTGCACCATTAGAGAGACATAAAGCCTCAAATTTGCATTTGCCCATGTTAAAGGCCAAAAGTTCACTGTGCATGCTCCGTGTCACGTGACCTGTAGGCAGGGGTCCAAAATAACTGCATATTTGGAATTCCCGAGTCCAGATGTCACTTTAGTGAGGCTATGATGACGATTAAGGGTAGTTTGTAGATGAGCATCTCCACTGTTAAGCATTGTCGGTGGTATTTTTTCCAAGTCCAAAAATGGGCCAAAAATTTGTGGTTTTGGGAGATTAGATTGGAAATCAATCCCCACCGAAACACATCATTTAGTGCAAAAAATACGGTGATCCTCCCAAAAATGTGAACTCCAGAGATAAGTATAAAAAAAGTAAAAAAGCCCATTTTGAACATTATATTTCACCCCTTTGCCCCACTGGCCCTGCTGGTTCGATTTTTATCATTTTTTGGCAGGTAGGATCACATGGCCGACGTAATCATCCAAGTCAAATTTTAAGTTGATTGATGCAGGGATTTGGGGGCTACAGGTGCCAAAAATCTGGGATTTCCCATTGACTTTGATAGTCGCCCTTACAACAGTGTTACGCACTACCATCTACACTGTGATAACGCATAGTTGCTGATCAGTGCTGCCCCCTTGTGAATTATAAATAGGCAACTGCAATTTTTGGCTGTGGGTTTCACCACAAATATCCCCTTCACTGAGGGCAGGAACTCCCATATAATTGTGTCATTTTGTACCTGCAAAATTGCATGCAAAACCATTCAACGGTTTCAGCGGGGTGCAACTCTCCAGGGTGCAACTGCCTTGCACTAGAGCAAGTTGCCTCATATCAGAAATAACAAAAATCAGGTATAACGGATAACACGAGTGAAGTTGGATTTGTTATGCACTTTAATCCTGCCAAATGAGAATTTAATTGGAAATAGTACTCATCTGTAGGGCCCACAGTTTTCTGCAGGTCGCAGAATTTTGATCCGAGCTGTGGAATTTGCCCTTTTCCGTGGAATTTTGATATGTCCACAGAATTCCACGGAATTTTGCAGATATTGAGAAACGACCAATGATCAGTACGATTGTTGGCTTCACAACGTAACTAAATACGCTAATTATATCACGACAAAAATCAACTAAACTGCCTAAAACTGTGAGCCCTACTAACAGCCATCACAATACGGCACACAACCACAAATAAACACAATTTGACTCCACAGACTGCACTTGTAAAAGAAAAAAACGATTGATAATTTTTATAAGAATAGATTGGAAGCTTTCTTGAGATGAACTGGCAAATCAGGCTACTATACCAATGATTCTTTACTCACTGTTGCTACACTCTGTGAACAGGCCGATGAACAGCTGTTTCGCTCTATCAAGTACATACCTACTCATCCTCTTCGACCCTCTTACCACCCGAGCGCAGTACACCCTATTGCACACGTCCGTGACTGCATAACTACGAACTTCCTTCAAAAATACTTAATATTGACGAGTGCAATTTTATGTACCATGTACTGTACAAAGACTGTTTTTAGTTGTTTTTAGCATGTCAGTATGTTATGCAATGTGTTTAACAGCGGTATGTCTGTTGATTGCTTTAATAAAGACTATCTATCTATATTTGAATGCTGCTAGCATAACTCAGCACAACGCCAGCCTTCAACAACTGCAGTTTTTTTCTGGACAGGACAGAGCTCACAAATGGATAGCTGTGGTCAGCCATGGAATTTGAACAGTTTTGCCGCGGTGACCCGCGGAATTTTGCAAACTGGCCCATGGAATTTGGCAAAATTTGCTCTGGAAAACTGTGGGCTGTACTCATCTGTAGATGAAAGATACGGTGGCACTACTGGAAGAAAGTTGTAGCAGAGTTGGTGACTAAGTCCAAAGCATTAGATATCTTTGCTAACTCTGTGCAAACCGTCAGCATATTCAAGCTGATCGGCATGTTCGTATTCACTCATATCGAGTGCAACGACACAGCTCTCGCGCACGACGTCTACGCTGTCAGCTAGATGAGCGCGCAGCACTGCTTCACTGTCGTCTGTTGCGATTGCTCCCAGAGCTTCGGCGCATTCGTGACGCACCATCGGATTCTCTGCAGCATCCTGGAGGTTCTTGGTTAGTGCAGCTATCGCAACAGGCTGCTGCATCTGGCCAAGCACGTATGCTACTTCGTGGCGGAAAAGTGCACTGTCGCTGCACTTCAAACCTGACACAACCAAACACACCAGATATCAAATATGTCGATATTAATGATCAATCAATTGTTTAAAAATTCTAACCATTGATTTCAGATGAGGTCATATGAACTTCTCAATAAAAACATCACACAGTAGATACATTGAGTTGTCAGTGACAACGATAAGCAGCTGAAATCATCTAAATTACCTAGAAAAAGTCTACCTACAAGACTGCATTAAAAACAATAATTGTGTCTCAGTGCAACTAGAGCTTATAGCTAAATAACTTGAACATTTGCTAAACAAGAAAATTTGCATTATCTTTGGCAATTACCATAGTTATCATTGAACTGAAAGTAACAATTACTTAACTGTAAATTTTTGTAAAGTTAACTAACAAATGTTAAAGGCCAAGTCACACCGTTTTGCGTAACTGTTATAAAGTGCTAACTGGCTTTATCAAATGTTAATTTGTCACTATTCGTTAATCTTTTGGTTGCTAATACATCTCAATACCCTAAAAATAACGTTTAAGGTACTCACATTTTCTTTTTAAACGGCTTCGGCAATTTTCGCAACTGTGACGTCACTTGCAGAAAGGATGCTAACTAGCTTTATTGTCTTGAGGTAAATGCAGCTTAATTTATGGCCAAATAGCCCCAAAAAGGCCAAATTTTTCGTAAATAGTTAGCCCACTAAAAAACCACAATATTCTAGCAAATTGTTAACTTTATTAGTCGCACACCTCCAGTAGGGAACAGATCAACAACCATGTAATTTCTGATGTCACCTATGCGTCATTACTTGTACTATAAATCCAACATTATTCTGAGTAAAACTGATGGATTTACTATGTTTTCAAAGTGAATGTCAGTTTGGCAACAAACTAAACAGTGTCCTGAAAGTGGCGTCATCAGTTATTGTGGCACGTTTGGGTGCGTTCGGCTGGCACACCACATTTCTCTGAAAATTACTTCAAAGCGATGTTTTCATTTCATTGGATCAGTGTATTATTAATGAGCGTTACATTCTACACATATTTAGCCAATATCGTTTTCTCGTGTGACTTGGCCTTTAAGCAGCCAGCCAATCATATAGACATTTGCATCAAGTTTCTTTTTAATGTTGCATGTCTAAAATTATTAAAATCGGTCAGTGTTTCACGGAGCTATTAAACAAAAAATGACACGTTTTTATGGACCTCAGTGTCGAAGGTAATACTGTTTTTGCATAGTTTAATTGCCAGCGGCAATAACAAGGAATATTTAACTGCTGTATTCAAATAATGACTTTAGTCACGTAAAGAATTTCTTTCGGAACATTTTGCTGAAAACCACATGACTCTGTGGCGTATGATTGCAAAATTATGTTGTTATTAACTTTGTGCCGTTTTTTGGACCACCTTGTACATACGGTTTACCAGCCCAAGCAGCCAGCCTGCGAGCCCATGTGTTGAATATTAATGAGCCGCTTGGCCAGCCAGCCCATGTGGGCAACAGTGTTTTTGCTAACGTCGCATGATGTGATATGGACCAATCACATGCAGGTATTTTGCATTGAGGCATAACAAAACTTACTAGTTATCTGATGTGACAATTTAACTTTTATGTGCAGACTAAATATTTGATGCTGTAGGTCTCTTGTCTTATATACCGTAAAAATCGTTGCTAGATTTTACAAGTACAGTACAAAAAATGTGGTGAGCTGTGCATCTGTGTTTGTTTCAAATTTCCGGGAGATAATTATGTTTCTGCCAAAAAATGGCAAAACTGGACATAATGTAACTAAGTATCAGGTAACAAATATAAAAAGGGTGAGGTTTTTTTGTGACACAGCAATGTTTCAAGTAGTTTCAGATAAATTTCAGTGATCTACAGCTAAACAAAACGCACCTTCAGTCAGTGCCAGTGCTGCTTCAGCAGTTGCTTGGTTTCGCAGTGCAAACATGGCGCAATATCGAGCAAACAGCGTTGCTTCTGCATTGGTAAGAGTGTGTTTCAGTGACTCAATATCCTGCTCTGAACTGGGCGGAGCCGGATCAACCGACGCATATGGATTGCTTGGTAATTTGTCTTTGTCTGTCTGTGACCCATGAAGCCACTGGATTCTCCCAACCGCCAGTTGACACGTTTCCGCCACCTACGAAAGCAAGGCTGGTTTATATGTAATGTATCACTGCGTTCTCTAGACGTAGTTAAAGATCAGAATAAGTATCTGATATAATCATCATATATTCGTTTAATGTAAAGTTGACAAGCACAACTTTCAACAACGCAAGCATAATAAGTCATACATAATAAGTCTAAAAGCATGCAAGCGGAAGCGTCTCGTAGTTTGTCCAAAAGCTAAAAACAATTTTAATGAAACTTACTTTCAAAAACTATCGCTACAGACAGAACAAATGGGTGGATTTATGGCTAAAAACACTAAAAGCAGACAAACAAATCGAGTATCGTAATAGGTTTGTTAGCTAATGACTGTAGATTAAAAAAAGTTATAAGGTAATAAGGTAATTCTGATGTAGCTAAAGGAGCATATTAGGACTAGCTGATCTCATGCTGAGAAACTATGATACAGACAATAACTGATCTACATTCATACCGTACATTCAGTGGCGGTTCTAGCCCCAAAAATCTGGGGGTGCTGTGATCTCAAGCCACTGATAGTTGGGTGCAATTATTCAGACATGTGGAAGAAGGGAGCAAAAATAAGTCAGCAGAACAAACTTGTTTTTAATGTTATGTTTAATTTTAAAATAAAGTTTTTTACTTTCATCGTCAACAGACTCCTTAAATTCGCTCCATCGACCAAAAAATAGCAGTTAGCACGAGTGAGCAATGATTTTAATGTCGAGGAAAGCAGCGCACTAGTAACATATAGAACAGACAAACCAGCTTTGGCATACAAACTTGATGCACAGAATAAAACATACTGCACGAAGTTCAATAGGCATACTTCCACCATGACGTTCTACAGTAGAAAGTCTACTTGCCAACTGACAGACAGACGCACTGCTTGATAATAGAATGCCATGGTACTGCAGGCAGTAGTACAATAACTCAGTAACTTATAAGTATTTTAACTTTGCTTTTAATACATACATTAACTGCTATTAACTAATTTTAACCATGTATGGCACTGAATGGCCTATTTTGTGCTGATGTGCCGGTAAGAAACTACTCAACCAACCAATTATAATATGCTTAGGCAGCAGCTGAGAATTATCGTCACAGTCGCGACATGCTGAGTCGAGTTCAGTTACATAATAGGCCCAGCCAACCGCGGGTCCACAAACCAAAAGGCCGCCAGTCTAGCACTTGAAGTTACAGTAATTATATAAGCCAGTGTGCAGGCTGTTGTGGGGCATCTGCTCCACTACACATTGCCAATGTGCTAATACTGTGGCAGTAATTAATGCAGGTTACAGATAGGTGCTGTGTATGGTATTATGACGATTTCTACACTTCTTTCATGTCTGGAGTGTTATGTTCTATCTACATGGAGTGGATGGGAGAGTATTTAAATGTAGTCTTTAGTAGTAGCTGCCCCAAAGTCCCACTTAAAAATTACGTCCTCCCTTTTTTATTTACAGTTTTGTAAAAGGATTCTTTTGTTATATAAGAACCAAAACCAGCAGTATTTCTTGCCACTGGGCTAGAACCACCACGATGCATTTTGGTCAGTATACATTATTTGACTGTACCGTTTTGCCTTCTTATCCAGCAGCGACTATACTCAATCCTCTGCCATGTACATAAATCGTCAACTAGGGCCTCAAAAGCGGTGCAGTGAGGAACAGAAATCATCACACAATCCTGTGTATACAGGTTCTCATATTTGCACAGTGACCGGGGGCTGTCTGACGATGGGCATGTCCTTGTGAAGGTTAATAAGCCGCTATATGCTGCCTAATGACAAACGTGCCAACTACAGGTAGATTCCCGCTGCTTCCCGAATTGTGTCGAAAGCCATTGTTCCATCCTAAACTGGGGAGGGGGGTGCTAAGTCGAAATCTGGGCAAGCTACAGCACTCCCAGCCGCAGGCCAGAACCGCCACTGCGCACACTACAGTTCACCTGCACCATTCAGAAGACAGAAACATAACAAGTCTTCATCATCACAGCACAAACACACTTATTATAACTATACGGAACCACTGAAAAAATTTTTTTAAAAATTATTTCTCTGCTTCAAGTTCAAAATCTGGCGCTTAATATCACATACAGTGTGCTAGCAATAAATGTCTCAGTGACTACGTGTTTCACTGGAAACATATACCATCTACACTGTGTCCAGTAAAAAACTAATTCCCTAAACATTGTGTAATAAAAATGTCAAATCTGAATGAATCTGAATACAGTTTCATACACTTAATCCCCAATAAATATCACATGGCCAATAAATATCTCTGTTACCAATCGTTGCATCGTTTCAATGTGGGGCAGGGCAGCCAGTGCTGCCCCATAGGCTTAGGCCGCCATGTGGGCCCATCAGCCATCCCTAGAAAGTTCCCATCAATTATACTGGGTACTGAAAGTCATGGTGGGAATAGGAAAGAGCACAACTACCCCCGCCCACAAGACTACTCTCTACACTATGGGGTTCACCAAAGGATTTCACGGCCACCACAGGAAACCACCTGGCAAGCGGCCCAACCCAACAGCAGACCAGCCATATGAGCAGTGCAGCCACCCACCCCCGCCATGCCCCTGAGCCAAATGGGACAAACGACAGCCATCGCAGGATTTCCAAGCCAAACAGGAAAACCGTAGTCCCAAACTACAATGCGTTCGATATCTACTGGAATCCCAGTCTGACCCATCATCCCCGCAATAGCCCTTCCAATGCTCCACCCAACTCCAAGACACGACAGGAACAGCAAGGTCACCCAGTGCACATGACCAGTCCACAGATCAGGCGGGCACCAACCAAGCAATGACCCATAGGTGTCTGTTAGATCCTGTTAAGCCCAGCTGCTATAAGTCATGGCAGGAATAGCAAAAAGCGCAACTACCCCCGCTCACTCAACTACATTGCCAGTCAGGTCACATTGCCCTGACCAAGCAAGTACTGTGGAGCTCACCAAAAGATTTATGGTCCCCTCAGCTAATCACCTGGCAGGTGACCCAACCTGTTCAGCAGACAAGCCGCATGAGCAGTGCAGCCAAACCACCCCACCACGTCCCAGAGCCAAACGGGGCAAAGAAGAGCCCATGCAGGATTTCCAAGCCCGACAGGAAAACCGTAGTCCACATCGAACTGCAGTGCATTCGGTATCTACTGGAAATCCTTGTCTGACTCATCATCCTCACAAGAGTCCCTCCAATGCCTCTCCCAACCCAAGACATGACAGAGACAGCAAAGCCACACAGCGCACACAACCAGACCACAGACCAGGTGGGCACCAACCAAGCAATCAGCCATGGGTACCTGTAAGATCCCAATGAACCCCATCAAGGCATGATCTCAAATCAGCACCCTTAGCTGGCTGAGAGATCAACCTTCCTTGAACTGCAACTGTTCCAAATCAGCACTTTAAGCTCTCTGAGGGGTCAACCTTCTTATGCTACCTGATAGAAGTAGCTACTGGGTACTGTTGGTCCACGGTGCCTTATTCTGTATTATTCAGCACAACCCTTCAGAGTCACCTCACTTCCTCCATCGGCCAGCCAGAGGACACGCCCCTATCACCAGCACGAGGTCTCTGTTACCAATATGGCATTTACATAAGTAAACCCCAGTGTACATTTGCGTAACTTTAACAACATCCTATTCTGGCAAAATTCTATGTCAGCAATACGTCATCTATAAGCAATCAACGTGCCAAATTTCAGTTAAATCTCCCAACGCAAACAACAGCTACAGCAGCTTATGTGAGGTCATCCCAAAACGTAAGGCGTCGATCTTCTGCAACAGTTTGTTTAATCCTGAGAGTGTCCACGGCTTGATAGGAAATTTCGCGATAAACCTTTTAGCCCCACACCCTTTCTGCTGTCTCAACAGTTTAATTAAAACACGCTCGCCTGCAGTAAACACCATTTTGTTGTTATTTGCTTTATTTTGATTGCATCAACAAATGTCACTTCCGCTTGAGCGGCTGCAGTAAGTAACGCCATATCGGTAATGGAGATAGTTTGTTATGGAAATTCAACACTTAATAACTTTCATAAAAAATAACGCTTTTCAATGAAATTTGGCAATCGCTTCAGGAATTTATTGGGGAATTTAGTGTACAAAACTTTATTCAGATTCATTTAAATTTGACATTGTCTAGGGGATTAGTTTTTTACCAGACACAGTGTATATATACATATAATTGTAATAAACATGGGTCTTTAATTCAATGTGTCATTATACCATGATACTTTGTTACCTCTGGAACAGGATCTTTTGAATATTCAGTAAGAATATCGGTAACACTGCAACATCCTATCGCTCCCAGAGCTTCACCTGATAAAGACATAAACAAAATATGACCCATTTAAATAGTGTAAGTAAAGCCATCTGTACAAAAGAAAAGAAAGCCTCTTAATAGCAACCAGGGCACATGGTTGCAACACATTTCTCATATATACTAATTGTTAAAACAGACCCTTTTCCAAAAAGCCTGTGTGTGTATAACTTAATGACAGTGTTGGGAAAACTCAAGACAGAAAAAAGAATTAAACTCTCAAATCATGAAGACCAAATGAGTTTAAATTCAAACTCAATGCACCAACTTTGTAGTCAGTTAAATCAAACTCACCAACAAAATGAATTAACTCATAAACTCATTTGTTATCAGTTACCAATTAATCAAACAATCAATCAACCACTCAATCAGTGAAGCCAATAAGGCTGTTCTATAATCCTAAAAACGGTCAATCAGTAAAAAAATCACTGTTTACTGTTCCAGAAAAATATTTCTTAGCCTACTCAATCACTCTATCACTTAGTCCAGTGTTTTACAACCTTTTCTTTGCCGCGGAACCCTGAACAAGCGTGGAGGTCACTCATGGAACCCCATGCATTGATCCATACGTCCAGCGACGTATGCGAGGTTGAATCTACAGGGTGTCTACGGACTCATTTCCCTAGCACAGCAAAGCCCTTGTGAGGACAACAAAGCAAGCAAAGATGACCAACATTAAATTTGACCACATTAACAGGTAGCAGTACGTTATTGTATTTAACGTAACACGACGGGCGAGGCGGTCGTCGACGGCCTCTTAGCCCCTGCCATACCAACTGAAAAAATTTATCATGTGGACGTCGTCGTTAAAAATACATGTCTTTTTAATTTTCCTTAGCATAGTGTTTGAAGAATTGAATTCATTAAGTAAATGGTCAAACGATCTCGTAACCATAGGCCTAACCCTGATCAATGCGTTTTTTTCTTTTCTTCATCTTTATTTGCGATAGGCCTAATGCATTTATCCTCGGAGTTGAGTAGCTCAGTGTCGTGCATAGAAAGCCTACGCTCCTAAAAATGCAAATACGCCAAGACTACTAACAGCAAAAATGATTTAACAGAGTTGGTCTATGCAAAAATAAATGCGTAGAAACGCAATT